>Ga0118677_10000282_pt1 | contig 111916 bp, 97 predicted proteins | sample AliMusrvi5mmetaG_FD_86154 | JGI IMG/M metagenome (GOLD analysis project Ga0118677, IMG submission 86154)
GGAGCCCCCTGCTCACATTATGAGACCTTTTTCAGCCGTGGACCCCTCACAGCTCCGACAACTCTAGCCGCACCTCTTTCACCTTCATCTGGCTGTAGTGCCAGTGCGCCCATCCATAGCTGATGTTCAGCTTTTCGGTGACGACCTTCAGGCTGTTGGTCTTGCGCAGCCACACCGCGCCGGGGTGCCAGCGCAATTGATCCAGGGTCACGCCAAACGGCTTCAGCCAGGCCGCGTGCTCCTTGGGGTGCTCGCTAAGGGTCGCGTTCAGCGCCACCTTCAGCAGGTCGCGGTAAAGCACGGGCGATTCGGCTTCCAAGGAGGGCAGCGCCTCCACCACCTTGCGGATCTTGACCGGGGCAGGTGGGTTGTCGGAGTAGCGGAACTTGGGATTCTGCAACTCGGGCGCGGTCATGAAGCCTTCGAGGCTTGGGAGCTTCAAATCCGCAGACTTGTATTCGACCATGGCCTCGCGGGAGAAGACGGCCTTGGCATGACGCAGGGTGGCGTTCGCGCTGCCGTTGTTCTCATGCGGAAGCTCATAGTCGGGGCGCTGCAGGCCCTGCATCCGCGCCAGGAACGCGCCGGCCAGCGCCCGGGTCAGCGTGTCGGTGGACAGCGCCGCCACGTCCTTCTTGCCCGTGGCCGTCGTCACCAGGTCCACCAGCCGCCTGCCGTTCTCCGCGTCCGCCAGCTTCAACACCTGGCCCAGGGTCGCCAGCTTGCCGCCGCGCGGCTTGATCAGCTTTTCGGCGGCCGTCCAGGTGCCGCTGACCGCTTCCTCGGCGATCTTCTTCGCCACCTTCATGGCCGCCACCACGTCCGCCGTGCTGGTCGAGACACCGATGCGCTTGCCCTGGTGCTGAATGCGAATCCACCAGGGTGAATCCTCCTGCTCGCCACGCTTGAAAAGGCGGTACAACTGGGTGCCCACGAGGACGAAAGGAGGATCGGATTTCATGACCTCAAAGCGAAGCCCAAGCGGGAGCCAAGTCAATTGCCCAATTGAGCCATTGTGCTCCATTGCTCCATGATCAAAAAGTACGGCGGCGTGTGGCACACCGATGATCCGTTGATCAGTCAGGCTCACTGCTTCCTGGTTGTAAAGCAGGAGCTGGCACGCTACGGCAGCACCGTTCCGGTCCGCATGGTTGGCGAAGCTGATCCCTCGGGCGGCGCGGGCAAGAGCAGAGGATTTGGTCCCGTGCGAATTTTCAGGCGAGGCCTGATTTACCTTTGATCGGGCGGACCGGACGTGCGTTACACGTTAGAGACTCGCATCGCTGAACGTTTGAATCAAACTCACCAGGCTCATTGCAATCCCGCGATGATCACGATCCATGAAAATCATTCTTATTCTACTGCTCGCCATTACTGCCACCGTTTCGGCGAAGGACATCCGCGTGCTCGTCTGGGATGAACAGCAGCCGCAACAAAAGCAGGCCTATGGCGACAAGTTCCTCGGCGAGACCATCGCTGCGCATTTGGAGAAGCAACCTGGCCTCACCGTGAAGACCGCGCGGCTTGACGACGCTGAACAAGGCTTGAGTGATGCTGCACTCGACGCCACGGACGTTCTTGTCTTTTGGTGCCATCGCCGCGTCAAGGACCAGGACGATGCGCGCACGGAGGCTGTCGTGAAGCGCGTGCTCGAAGGCAGACTGTCGCTCATCGCGTTGCACTCGGCACATTGGGCAAAGCCTTTCGTGCGGCTCATGCAGGAGCGCGCAAAGGCGGATGCTTTGAATCAAGTGCCGGAAGCCGAGCGTGCATCGGCCAAATGGGAGTTCGTGAATGACCAGCCTTTCTACAAAGGCGTGAAGAGCGATGCGCCGCTCACCCCATCGCTCGCCCACGCAGGCAATGTTTGGAAGCTCACGCTGCCGCAATGCGTGTTCCCCTCCTATCGCGCCGATGGTGCGCCGGGCCATCTCACCACCTTGCTTCCGCAGCATCCCATCGCCGCCGGACTGCCTGCCCAGTGGGATATCCCGCACACGGAGATGTATGGCGAGCCCTTCCATGTGCCCGTGCCTGACGAGGTCGTGTTTGAGGAGAAGTGGGAAAAGGGCGAGCACTTCCGCAGTGGCTGCGTCTGGCGTGTGGGCAAGGGCCGCGTGTTCTACTTTCGCCCCGGCCACGAAACCTATCCCGTCTTCAAGCAGGCCGAACCGCTTCACGTGGTGGAAAACGCGGTGCGCTGGCTGGCGGGGACATCAGCCACTCCGTAAAACACCGCCTCACCCCTCCTCGCCTCCCCGCGACCATGCTGCCTGGGTCGTCTGCGCTCTGCGCCACCGCACCTGGGGACTCGGACACCATCCATCTTTTCCATGCCGTCAAAAAACAAAACCACACGCCGACACTTCTTCCAGTCCACTTCCGCGACCCTCGCGGCATGCGCGTTTGATTCCTGCCTCCACGGCGTAGAGGAGGCCGGTGCCGACGTTTGCATCTATGGAGCCACAGCCAGCGGCATTGCCGCAGCCATCGGCGCTGCGGATGCGGGGGCGAAAGTGATCGTCGTCGAGCCATCGCGCTGGCTCGGAGGCATGAGCGGCGGGGGCCTGAACGCGATCGACTGGGGAAACAGAAGAAGCGTGGGCAAGATGGCGCTGACGCTTCTCATCGAGAAGGACGACGTGGCGATGCGCGAGCTCTACAAGCGCGAACTTGCCCAGCGCGGCGTCCCCGTCATCTACGAGCACCGGCTCACGAGCGTCACGAAAGAAGGTGCCCGCATTCGCAGCATCACCCTTGATCACGCGCCGCCGGACAAGCTCGGCTGCCCCAGCGAGAAGCCCTTGACCACCAATGCGAAGAGCGTCGCGGCACGTGTTTTTATCGACTGTTCCTATGAAGGTGATCTCATGGCGAAAGCCGGTGTCAGCTACACCTGGGGCCGTGAGTCCCGCGACGAATACGGCGAATCGCTCGCGGGCGTGCGACCGGTGCTCATGCGTTACCAGATCGATCCGTATGTGAAGGCCGGCAATCCAAAGAGCGGCCTGCTGCCGCTCCTGCAGGACATCCAGATTGGCCCCCTCGGCAGCGCGGACAAGCTGACGATGATGTATTGTTTCCGCTGGGTGCTCACGACGAAGGGATCGATCCGCATCGAGAAACCTGACGACTATGACCCGCGCACGTATGAGATTTTCCGCCGCGGATTTCAACAGGAAGTGAACATGCGGGCGGGACGGATGATGCGCAAACTGGGCGGGTACTCGGACGATCCCGGTCACGGCATCTTCGCGGCCAACTCCAGCCGCGCGCTATGGGCGCAGTCCATCGCGGGCGCGAACGCGGCCTATCCCGATGGTGACTGGGCCGTGCGCTCGCGCATCTGGCGCGATGAGATGAACTTCGTGCGCGGCATGTATCACTTCCTGCGCACCGATCCGTCAGCGCCGCCGGAGTTTCGCGAGAAGGCCGAGACCATTGGCTTCAAGCAAGGCATCTTTGATGAGACAGGTGGCTGGCCGCACCAGCTGTACGTGCGCGAGGCGCGGCGCATGAAATCGTCCTATGTCGTCACGCAAAAAGACCTCGAAGGCGCGGCGAATCCTGAAGACTCGGTGGGCCTCGGCAGCTACGGCGTGGACGACTGGCCCTACGCCACCATCGCGAACGAAGGCGGCGTCGCGCTCAGCGGAGGCGAGTTCAGCATCTTGAAAGCGAACCCGAATCACAGTGGTGTTCACAGCATTCCGTATCGCGCCATTGCGCCCAAGCAGAGCGAGTGTGAAAACCTGCTTGTGCCCGTGTGCTGCTCCGCCAGCCACATCGCCATGACCTGCATCCGCATGGAGCCCGTGTGGATCACGCTCGGTCTTTCCGCCGGCATCGCCGCTGCGCACGCGCTCAGTGAAAAAACCGCCGTGCAAGCCATCAACTTCACGCGCTATCGCCGCGCACTTCTGGATGCCGGACAAATTCTGAACCTGAAGGATGCCCGCCAGGCCGGGTGGAACTCGCGCGATGAATGGAACCAGGACAAGCCGGGTTATGAATGGGCGTTCGATGCCATTGATGAAGACAAGGACGGCAGGATTTCACCCGCTGAATATCGTGAGTTTCAAGCCTTCAAACAAAAACACACCGACTGGCAGCCGCTTCTCAAGGCCAGGCTCGGCGGCAGGTGAGAGGATTGCCAAGGCTATAGATGCAAACCGAACAAGGTAACCGCGAGCGCATCCTAACGTCGCGCGAACCAAAGCCGGAGAAAGGCGCGTGGTCAGGCCTTGGCGACCACTGCATGGTGTGGGATGAGAAGAACCAGCGCTTTGTCTGTTTCTTCCAGGAAGGTGCCATCCTGTGCATGGCGATGAGCGAAGACCCCGAAGGCAAACCTGGCACCTGGAAGAAGTGCTTCGAAGGCGGTTTCACCGAGCCTGGCCTCGGCGGACGCGCCACGCCGATTCCCGCCTTTGCCAAGCATCGCGGCGGCAATCCCTCGGTGCAGTGGAACACGTTTCTCAACAAATGGATCATCGTCTGGCATCGCTGGGAAGGCGACATGTGGATCTCCATGAGCGATGACTTGGCGACATGGTCCACACCCAAGCTTCTCCTCAGCAAACCAAGCGAATCCGGCAAGGCATGGTATCCCACCTTGCACGGTGAGACGGACCAAGTCGGCGGCGAGCATGTGAAGCTTCTCTTCGCTGTGTTCTCCGACAGCAAATCAGCAAGCCGCCGCTTTTTGGCGCGTGACCTGGTCTTTCGCAAGAAGCAGCCATGACGCGACCTATGATATCCTCCATCTCCCACTTCTCCGCCCTGCTGCAGGCAACGCTGGGCTCATCAGCACGTGATCTTGGAACAAACATGGGAGCACAACATTCGCGAGCGGCTACCGAGACGCTTGCAGGAACTCGGGGAAGCGCTGGGTTTGAGCAATGTCCACCCCAGCTTGTGAGAGTGGCATCAGTCGGTGATTTTTCTGCCGCCAGAAACTTTTTGCGGCAAATGTGGCGGTGACTGGCAACGAGTAGGGTGCAGTCACCATGTCGCAGCCGCCGGACCATCCTCAGCATGACCAATTCCTCCGCCTTTATGCGGAGCATGAAGTGGCGTTGCATACATTTGTGCGCTCGCTGCTGCCCACGCGCCAGGAGGCGTCGGAGGTGATGCAGGAGGTGATTGTGGCCTTGTGGCAGGGATTCGCTTCGGCGGAGGAGTTCCGACCTTGGGCCTTCGGTGTGGCGCGGAATGTGGCACGAATGCACCTGCGTCGCCGGGTGCGCGACCGGTATGTGTTTGATGATGAGCTGGTGAACCGCCTGGCGGACATGGCCGTCCAGCAGGAGTCGCAGCATGTCAGCGAGCGCGAGGCGCTGGAGCACTGCCTGCAAAAGCTGCCGCTCTCGCAGAAGGAACTGGTGCTCGCTGCTTACACCAAGGGCACCCGCATCAACGATCTCGCCACCCGGCGCGGACAGACGCCGATGTCGCTCTACAAACTGCTCCACCGAATCCGGCAGGCTTTGCTGGACTGCGTGGAGCGCACCCTGGCAACGGAGGAACCGATATGAAAACCGACTGGCACGATCTCATCCAGCGCCACATCGCCGGACTCACCACGGAGGAGGAATCCGCGCTGCTTCAGGACTCGCTCAAACGGGATGATGCAGTGGCCCGATTGTATCTCCGCTACATGAATCTGGATGTGGCTCTGGAGGCTCATACGGGTGCGCAAGCGGCGGTCACAGAAATGCTCGTGTCGCCGCCTCAGGTCGAATCGAAGCGTTGGACCGGCTGGCTCTCCTGGCGTCCGCTCGCGGCGGCAGCGGCGGGGATCGTGTTTGGGATGTTTTGCACGTCGATGGTGTTTGGCTACGTGATGCCTCGCGCCGTGGCGACGATGATGCGCGTGTTTGCTTTGGAGGACGGGAGTTTTGAAAAAATGTCCGGTGCGGTGCCGTCGGGCTTTCCAAAACGAACGGGCGTGTGGTCTGGTGATGCCTCCGAGGTGGTGAGCGGCGGCGCGGAGAAGGCGAAGGACGGCGCGCGCATGTTGCGATTCGTGAGGGCCGAGGGCGATGCGACGGTGCCGAACAGTCCCGCGATCTCGTGCGATGTGTTTCAGCTCGTGGACCTGCGTTCGCTGCGTGAGAGCGGCAGCACCGAGGGCGACTCGGTGCTGGAGTTGTCGGCGGAGTTTCTCGATGCGCGCAATCAGCCGCGCGTGTCCGTCACATTCACCTGCCAGATGTTCCTTTTCAAAGGCGACCCCGCAAAGGCGCACGAGACGTGGCCGCTGAGCAACGGCGACGCCCTCGGCAGCGGCGCAGCGCACCTCGACTCGCTCGGCGGCACTGCGACCTCGTGGAAGAAACTCACCGCGCGCTGCCTTTTGCCCGCGCATGCGGATTACGCCGTCGTGCAAATTGCCGTGCGTCCCAACATTCGCCCCACGAAACTGGAATCGCTCTTTGTGGACGACGTGAAGCTCACCGTGAAGACGCAGCCAAGTCTGCCTGTTAGAATCGTTCAACGCTGATCTGATGAATCAACCGACCGTTACCCGCCGCCAGTTCCTCCGCGCCACCGGGGCCACTCTGGCACTCCCTTTTCTCGAATCGCGAGCCCGCGCCTCCGCGCCGGTGCCGCCGAGGCGGATGCTCGCGATCATGACCAACATGGGCGTGATGCCACGCTACTTTTTTCCCGAGAATGCGGGGCGCGATTACGGGAGCACGCCTTACCTGGATTTGCTCGCCGCGCATCGCGGGCGCTTCACCGTGTTCAGTGGCGTGTCGCATCCGGGCGTGGATGGGAATCATTCATCCGAGCGCAGTTTCCTGAGCTGCGCGCCGCATCCGGGGGCGAGCAGTTTCAAGAACAGCATCTCGCTGGACCAGTTCGCCGCCGAGCAGATCGGTGCGCAGACGCGCTTCGGCTCGCTCGTGCTCAGCGTGGGGCGCGACCACATGGGCACGCCGTCCACCACGCGCGATGGCGTGCAACTTCCGGCGGAACGTAATCCGTCGGCGCTTTATCGCCGTCTCTTCGTGCAGGGCACTCCGCAGGAAATTGAGCGCAGCATCGATGAGCTGCGCAAAGGTGGCAGCGTTCTCGATTTCGTTCGCGATGAGGCGCGGAGTTTGGCGAAGGAATTGCCCGCTCGCGACAAGGAGCGGCTCGATCAGTATTTCACCTCCGTGCGCGAGCTGGAGCAGCGGCTGCAACACGCCGAATCGTGGGAGCGCAAACCAAAGCCGGTGGTGCAAGCGCCGATGCCCAAGGACATTCCGAGCGACACCGAAGTCGAGGCGCAGACGAACCTGATGTATGACACCATGCGCCTCGCGCTGGAGACCGACAGCACGCGCATCATCACCATTTACCTCGGACCGCTGCTCATCACGCCGAACATCCCCGGCGTGAAAAACCAGACGCACGCGCTCACGCATCACGGCAACGACGAGGCGAAGATCGCCGAGTTGAAGAAAATCGAGGAAGCGCAATTCCGCAGCCTCGCGCGGCTGCTCGATGGACTCACGAGCGTGAAGGAAGCGAACGGCACGCTGCTCGACCACACGATGCTGCTCTACGGCTCGAACCTCTCGAACGCGAACTCGCACGACACGACGAACCTCCCGCTCATTTTTGCCGGCGGCGGCTTCAAGCACGGCCAGCACCTCGCCTTCGACCCGAAGAACAACAAGCCGCTGGCGAATCTCTTCGTCACCATGCTGCAACGGATGGGAATCGAGACGGACAAATTCGCGAGCAGCACAGGGACGATGACGGGCGTGGAGGTGTGAAACTCATCACGCGACTCCGAGCCGCTCCGACGAACTGCGAACGAATCATCAACGACAACCAACCCAATGCACCCCACACACAAACGCATTCTCACCACCGTCGCTGCTCTCGCGGCGGCATTTCAATCCGCGCACGCGCTCGATTATCCATATCAAACCAACGAGCCGCAGAAGACCGGTTGGCCGCTCACCGACGAAGAGCGCGCGTATGTTTTGAAAGCGGAGTTTGAGCGGCGTCCCGGCAGCGAGGCGCAGAAGCATCTGCCGCAGTTTTGGCCGCAGGTCCCGAGCGCGGGATTTTTTGGCGGCGATTCGTGGCTGAAGCTGCACGAGGCGCATGTGAAGACGGCGCAGGAAAGCAAAGGCCCGATTGATGTGCTGCTCGTCGGCGACAGCATCACGATCCAGTGGGGCGAGTCGTGGAAGAAACTTTTCCCAAACTACAAGGCCGTGAACATCGGCATCGGCGGTGACAAAACGCAGAACGTGCTCTGGCGTCTCGACCACGGCAGCGTCGAAGGACTCCAGCCGAAAGCCATCATGCTCATGATTGGCAACAACAACATGTTCTTCACGCCCGAGACCGGCGTGGAAGCCGCAGCCAAAGGGATCGAGATGTGTGCGAAAAATCTGCGCGAGAAATTTCCGAACGCATCGCTCGTGGTCGCAAAGATCCTGCCCGCGCACGCGCCTGGCGTTCGCTTTTATGAAGACATAAAGCTGACGAACGCCGCGCTCGACACGCTCAAGCTCGAGGCCGATCCAAAGGTGCGCGTGCTCGATCTGTGGAGCGACTTCACAAATGCGGACGGCACGCAGAAGAAGGATCTCTTCACCGCGGACAACATCCACCTCTCGCCCTCGGGGTACGCGGTGTATGCGGCGAAGTTGAAACCGCTGCTCGAAGCAATGCTCGCCGGAAAGCCGCCGCGTGCAGGTCGAGGGCGAACTGATTTTTGAAATGAAAGCTGCCATGCGCACACCAACCTCATCCCTTGATCCAGGCATCCCGCTGAGAGTGACGCTCCTCTGGGGTGCAATCTACGGAGCCCTTTGGTCGCTCGCCCCCGGAATCCTGAACGAACTGCTGCGCATGTCTAGGCCCGGCGAGGCAATGACCACGATCCTGACCGGAATCATCACCGGCGTGCTCGTGTCCGTCACGCTCGCGCCTTTCCTCCGGAAAACCAGGCATTGGCAAGCTGCGCTCCTCGGCATTCTCTCCCTGCCGATGGGCGCCTGGTTGTTCGGCTTCCTGATCTCGTGGTGCCACTGGGGCGTCATGAAACTGACCGGCATCCACTACCGATTCGTCATGCAGATCGTGGAGCCGCCCGGCTATGTGTTCGGTCCGCTCAAGGCTGCTAGGGACTATGCTCTCTACAGCACCCTGTCGCCATTCGGCTTGTTGTTCATCCCTTTGGCCGTCCTCACCACCCTGCATCTGCGTTCGAAGATGCTAAGGCGGAACTCTGGCCCGATGGCCGTCGAAGGAACCAGCGGATGACCATGCGCCACCTTCTTCCGCTCCTCGCGTGGGCAGCCTCATCTACGATCGCCGCGCCCGTGCCGTTCCTCGAGCAGCATTGCTACGACTGCCACGATGCGGATGAGAAGAAGGGCGGGCTCGACCTGACTTCGTTCGCGCTCAAGCTCGACGACCTTGCAAACTTTGAGACTTGGGTGAAGGTTCACGACGCCATCGCGAATGGCGAGATGCCGCCGAAGAAAAAGGCGCGGCCGCCGGGAGCGGAGACGAAGGCGTTGCTCGCGGACTTGGATGCGAAGCTTGTCGCGGCTGATAAAGCGCGCATTGCGAAGGACGGCGGGCGCGCGGTGTCTCGTCGGCTCACTCGCGCGGAGTATGAGAATGCGCTGCGTGATTTGTTGGCGCTGCCGCATTTGGAAATCAAAGAGCTGCTGCCGGCGGATGGATCGCGGCATGGCTTCGACAAGGTGGGCGAGGCGCTCGACCTCTCGCATGTGCAGCTCGCGAAGTATCTGGAGGCCGCGGATCGCGCGCTGGATGCGGCGATTGCCACGCGTGCCACGCCGCCACCGGTAGTAAAGCGGCGGCTGTACCCGACGGATTCGTTCAAGTGGCACGCGAACCTCAAGCTCGGCAGCGCGGTGCTGCTAAAGGACGGTCAGCCCGATCCGTTTTGGCCTGTCGCGACGGTGAAGCACGACGCGGGCGATGACATTAAGACGCCGGACTTTTTCAAACTGAAGCAATCCGTCGCGCTGCTCACGCCGAACATGGAAGGCTGGCTCAAGAGCATGACTTTCGCGCCGATGTTCGCGGGCAAGTATCGGCTGCGGCTATCGACGTGGAGCGCGCATTGGAACGCGGGTAAGCTGGAGCCCGCGCCCGTGCCTCAGACGGTGCGGCTCTACGTGCATCCGCGCACGCTTGGCTACTTCGAGGCACCGTCGCTCACGCCGAAGGTCCATGAACTCACGCCGTGGCTGGAGATGGGTGACGAGGTCATCTTCGATCCCGCGTCGTTCTTTTGGACGGGCTTGCAGATTCATCAGCACAAGGGCGGCGGCGGGCTGCATGTTGGTCCGGCGATTGTGTGCGACTGGCTCGAAGTGGAAGGCCCGCTCTACGAGCAATGGCCGCCGGAGAGTCATCGCCGCGTGTTCGGTGATTTGCCGCTGAAGCCTTTCGATGCCGCGAGCGGACTCACGCCGCCGACACACGCGCAGCCCGTGCAAAAGGTCGGCTATGGCTGGCCGAAGCCGTGGGAAATTCCGCCCGGTGACTCGAAGCCACAGCCGCTCGTTAGCGTCGTGAGCGCTGCGCCGCTCGATGATGCAAAGCGCTTGCTGGCGAGCTTTCTCCCGCGCGCGTTTCGTCGCGATGTGAGTGATGCCGAGGTGATGAAGTATGTCGGCCTCGTGCAGCAGCGGTTGGAAAGGAAGGACTGCTTCGAGCTGGCGATGCGCCACGCTTACAAGGCCGCGCTGACTTCCACGCAGTTTCTCTTCCGCAAGGAAACTCCGGGCAAACTCGACGACCTCGCACTCGCCACACGCCTCGCATTCTGGCTCTGGAACTCACCGCCCGATGACCTGCTGCTCGCCCTCGCGAAACAAAACCAACTCCACGAACCCGCCACGCTCCACGCCCAAGTCGAGCGCCTGCTCGCCGACGCGCGCAGCGAGCGTTTCATCACCGATTTCCTCGACCAGTGGCTCAAGCTCCGTGACATCGACGCCACCGATCCCGACCGCGCGCTCTACCCCGAGTTTCATCTCTATCTGAAGGAATCCATGCTTGCCGAGTCGCGCGCCTTCTTCCGCGAACTCATCACCAAAGACCTGCCCGCGTCGAACATCGTCGCCTCGGATTTTGCGATGCTCAATCAACGCCTCGCCGAGCACTACGGCATCGCGAGTGTGACCGGACCCGACATCCGCCGCGTTCCACTTCCACCCGGCAGTCACCGCGGCGGCTTTCTAACGCAGGCGGCGGTTTTGAAAGTCACCGCCAACGGCACCGTGTCATCGCCCGTCGTGCGCGGCGTCTTCGTCACCGAACGCATCCTCGGCCTGCCCGTGCCACCGCCGCCGCCCGGTGTGCCCGCGATCGATCCCGACACGCGCGGCGCGACTACCATTCGCGAACAACTCGCCAAGCATCGCGCCGATGCGAGCTGCGCCGCGTGCCATCGCAAGATGGACCCTCCCGGCCTCGCGCTGGAGAGCTACGATGTCATCGGCGGCTGGCGCGCGCAGTATCGGTCGCTGGAAAAGGGCACGCCCGCCGCCCTCAAATTCCCCGACGGCACCGGCGTCCGCTACAAGGCCGGCCCCGCCGTCGATGCCAGCGGCGAGACAGCGCAATCCGAGCCCTTCCAAGACCTCGCCGACTTCCAGCGCCTCACGCTCGCAAGACCTGACACCATTGCCCGCGCGTTCGTCACGCAGATGCTGACCTATGCGACCAGTGCGGAGACGAGCTACGCCGACCGCCACGAGATCGAGCGCATCCTCGCGGAAACGAAGGCAGGGAAGTTTGGCGTGCGGTCGATGATTCACGCGATGGCAGAAAGCCGGTTGTTTTTGAGCAAGTGAACCACCGCAACATAATTCTTTAATCTGCGTTTTGGATTCATCGTCTGGAACAACCCCATGAAACACAGCCTCACGCTCCTCACCACACTTTTGCTCGCACCGCTGCACGCTGTTCACGCCGCTGAACCAAATCTTGAACCTCTCCTCTGCAAACGAGGAGAACCCGTGTTCAGCGACTCCTTCGATGGTGCCATGAAAACCGAGTGGAGCCCTACTTACAAGACCCGCTGGGCCATCGCGAATGGCATGCTCAACGGACAGCCTGCCACTCCAGAAGACCAGGCGAGCGCGCACGATGAAAAGCATAACGGCAAGAGTCCCGATATCCAACTCAACGTGCCCACGACCGACTGCATTGTGCAGTATTCATTCAAGATGAGCAGCGCGACCACGCAACAATCGCTTACCTTCAACGACGGCAACGCCATCACTGGCACCGGCCACATTAGTGCGCTGCAACTTCACTTCCGTAACGGGGCGGCGCTTCTGAAAAAGAAGAGCACCAAGACCCAAGGCGATGCCGACGAAGTGCTCGCGACCTTTGATTGGAAGCCGAAGCCTGACCAGTGGTATCACGTCATGCAGGAGATGCGCGGCGAGGAAGTCGTCGTGCAAATCCAAGGCGGCCCCACGCTCGTGGCGAACCACCCGCGCTTCGCCACAGCGAAGACCTGGCTCAGCCTCGGCACCTGGGGCGGCGGCACCGTGAGCTACGCCAACGTGCGCATCTGGAAAGGAGACCCAAATCCGCAGTGGGAGGAAATGCGCAAGCGTTTGCCAAAAGCGCGCGGCAAGTAGGCTGACGACGAGAGCTATTATGACTTTAACTAACACACCTGCGCGGTCTGTTTCACTCCTCGTACTGCGTTTCATGACCTTGTTATGCGTGCTTCATCTGCACGCCGAGCAACCGAGCAACGGCCTCGCGCCCGAGGTGCCGGGGCTGAATCTGAAGGACAAGCTCTACCAGCTTGAGGCGCAGTTGCCGGATTTGGAGCAGCCTTTCATAGGCTTCGCTCCGGCAGAGAAAAATGACGGGCTGGGCGTGGGGGAGCTGGGCGTGGATGGCGGGGATCGCTCGGCGGTTGAGGCTTTCGCCAACGACATCGCAGCGGCGGCGAAGGATGAGAAGGCGGGCAATGTGGACAGCATGCTCATCAGCTATCGCGGCAAGCTGCTTTTTGAATCCTACTATCGCCGGGGGCGCGCGAACTTTCCGCATTACCAGATGTCGATCACGAAATCCTACACGGCGCTGGCAATCGGGCGCGCGATTCAGCTCGGCCTGCTGAAGATGGATGACCTAGACAAACCGGCGATCAATTTTCTCAAGGAGCTGGACGCGACGAAGCTCGTCGCGGGCGCGGACTCAATCACGCTCGCGCAGGCGATGCAGATGAGTTCCGGCATCCGGCTCGCGGATGAGAAGGCGAAGGAGGTGATGAAGAATCCGGCGCAGCTCAAGGGGCAGGCGGAGATTCAGGCGTATCTACAATTCAGCGAACCGATCCCCGAGATGCCGCGCCAGTTTAAGTATCAGGAGCCGGACACGGCCATCGCGATGCAGGTGCTCAATGCCGTCGCGCCCGGCGGCGCTGAGGAGTTCATCCGGACGGAACTGCTCGGGCGCATCGGCATCACGCAGTATCATTGGGAAAGCGCCATCAGCGGCCTGCCGAAGTCCGCCGCAGGCAGCAGCATCCTGTCGCGCGACATGCTGAAATTCGGCCAGCTCATCCTCAACAAAGGCAAGTGGAAGGGCGAGCAACTCATCCCCGAAGCCTATCTCGTGCGCGCGACCACTCCGAGCCAGATCAACGAGCACTACGGCTTCTTCTGGTGGGTGGATGATTTCAACATCGGCGGCAAATCGTATCACGCCATCGAAGGTCGCGGCGCGGGAGGTCAGTTCATCTTCATGTTTCCCGAGCTTGATTTGGTCACAGTGATCACCTCACACGACAAGGGCATGGGCGACATGCTCAAGACACTGCCTCAGCGGATCATTCCGGCGTTCATTCAAAACTGAAGGCACAATTCATATGACTCGCTTCATGCTGAAACCCGCTCCCGCATTCCTCACCGCCCTGCTGCTCGCGTTCACCAGTCATGTCATCGCCGCAGTTTCCGTCACCGAATTCGGTGCGAAAGGCGATGGCATTGCCGATGACACCCGCGCCATCCAGTCGGCGCTCGATACGGGCAAGAACGTCGTCATTCCCGAAGGCACCTTCCGCATCAGCGACGCGCTCTCGCCGAAAGCCAATCAAGTCATCGAACTCATCGGCACGGTGCGCATCGCGGACTCGATCGTGCAGCGTGTGACGGCTGATGCCGCAGCGGGGCAGCCGAGCGTGACGGTCGCCGATGCCTCGGGTTATTACGCTGGGCAATGGGTCACGATGGGCGCGGACGATTTACCCATGCAAGGCGGTGGCGGCGGCGTGCATAAGGATCGTCGCGAGGGCGGCGATTGCGGACGCATCGCGAGTATCGCGGGGAACATGATCACCTTTGAGCTGCCACTGCGCCGCGCCTACAAGCTCGCGGCGAACCCGCGACTCGGCTCGCAGCCCAGCGCGTTTCTCATCACCCAGTCTGGCGTGCGCATTCACGGCACGGGTGTCATTGATGGCAATCGCGCGAAGCAATTCGACTTCGCGCCCGGTGACATGACGCCAAAGCAAGGACGCGGCGAGGACACGCGCGCGGGTTGCGGCATCAGCATTGATTCTCAACTCGAACCCGTCGCGCACACGTGTATTGAGGGCATCACCATCCGCGACTGCATTCTGCATAACCTCAGCCTCTACAATACGCAGCATACGCTCATCAGCCACGTCACCTGCATCCGCGCGCACGACAAAAACGTCGTGCTGCGACGCAGCGAGTATTGCCAGCTCATCGGCAACCAGTGCCTCGACTCCGTGTTCGAGGACGGCATCATCATTTACGCAAACAATAACCATTGCATCGTGCAGGGCAACATCTGCGCCCGCAACGCCCGCGTCGGCATCGGCGTCAACGCCTTCCAGACCGGCATCCTGCTCTCAGGCAACATCTGCAAGGACAATGGTGCGAATCTCATGCTGCGCGGCGACTACTGCTCGTCCACCGGCGACTTTTGTTCCGGCACCGGCGATGTGGTGATTCACGGGCGCGGCAACCAGGTCAATGGGCTGATCGCCCTCTGCAGCGTGGACATCTCCGCCACCGACCTCAGCTACACTGGCGGCATCATCAGCGGCAGCGACGAAGCGCCGTTGAAGGTCGCCATGACCATCGCTCGCACCAGCGATGACAAACGTGTCGCCCTCGTGGATGGCGTGCGCATCCGCCAAGTCACCATGAAGAACTGTCACACTGCCGTGAATGTGAAGGGCGTGATCAAAGACGTGCGCCTCATCGAGAACCGCATCCAGGCCAAAGGCGAGCCGTTCGCTATCGCCGCCGAGTGCGAGGAGCAAGTCACGCTGGAGCGGAATGAAACCGGCGCTGAGCGTGCGATGCAGAACAAAGCGCAATGAAACAAACGCTCCCACTCCTCACCGCTGAGAAGAGGAAGAACTTGCAGACGTTCGATAACAAACTCACAGCTGACTTGCCTGAGATGAGGACAGCGTCCAATGTATCCTCACACAAATAGAAAAATCCGAGCACTCATGTTTCCTTCCCTTAGTATCGAGCAAGCGTCAAAAAACTTAGTCGCTAATTGCATCGGCGTGAAGCCTCTCGCGGTGATTGGAATTTGCCTGCTTTTGGGCGGATTTGCCCCTGCCGGAGTATCCGCCGAAACGGTCTGGCTTGATGACCTGAACTTGGCTCCTGTCGTGCAGGGGTGGGGCAAAGCTCAGAAAAACAAATGCGCGGCCAAGAAGCCAGAGGAGGGCAAGCCCCTGAGCATTGGCGCGAAACGATTTGAACGCGGAGTCGGCACAGTCGCGGAAAGCGTGTTGAACATCCATCTGAACGGCGAGGCTACGACATTTTCTGCCCAGGTTGGCGCGGACGACGCCAAGCGCGGCTCGTCGAGAACAAGCGTGGAGTTCTTCGTCATTGGCGATGGCAGGCTGCGGTGGAGCAGTGGCGTGATGCGCACCAACGAAACGGCAAAGGCGTTCAAAGTCAGCGTCGCCGGAGTGAAGCAGCTACTGCTGAAAGTCGGTGATGCGGACGATGGCAACAACGATGACTATGCTGATTGGGCGGACGCGAAATTCGAGACGACGACGGCAAAGACTTTTAAAACGAGTGGTGAAGCTGTCCCCGCGCCGGTCGCGCCTTATAATTTGACGCCTGCTGCTCCGTCCACGCCGCGCATCAACGGCGCGAATGTCTTTGGTGTGCGCCCCGATTCGCCATTCCTCTTCACCATACCGGCGACCGGTGCCCGTCCAATGGTGTTTTCGGCCACGAATCTTCCGAGCGGCTTAAGTTTGGACGCCAAGACCGGACGCATCACGGGAACACTGCGATCCAAGGGCGAGTTCATCGTCACGCTCGGCGCAAAGAATTCGCTTGGAACTGCGGAGAAACGATTCCGCATCGTCTGTGGCGACACCATTGCGCTGACGCCCCCGATGGGGTGGAATAGCTGGAACTGCTTTGCGCATGCTGTCTCCGCCGAGAAGGTGAAAAGCGCGGCGGACGCTATGGTCAAGACCGGCCTCATCAACCACGGCTGGACTTATATCAACATCGACGACTACTGGCAGAACCACATCCCGACGGATGAAAAGGACCTACAGGATTTGGTAAAGCCTCTCCGCGACGACAAGGGCTTCATCGTCTCGAATGCCCGCTTCCCCGACATGAAGGGGCTGGCGGATTACGTTCACGACCAAGGCTTAAAAATCGGACTCTATTCCTCTCCTGGTCCCACAACCTGCGGCAAATGCGTCGGAAGCTGGCTGCGCGAGGAACAGGATGCGAAAACTTTTGCACAGTGGGGTTTCGATTTTTTGAAATATGACTGGTGCAGCTATAGCTCTGTCACGGATGGAACGGTCGCGAATCCGCTGAACGTCCCGGTCCGGAAAAACTCCCGCAACGACGACTTCGCGATCCATCCCTTCAAGGTGATGGGAGGCTTCCTGCGCGACCAGCCTCGCGACATCGTCTTCAGCCTCTGCCAATACGGCAACAATGACGTGTGGAAGTGGGGTGCGTCGGTCAATGGCAGTTGTTGGCGCACGACTGGCGACGTCAATGACTCATGGCGCAGCGTCAAGGATATTGGCTTCTATCAGGACAAGGCCGCACCCTTCGCCAAGCCGGGCAACTGGACCGACCCCGATATGCTCATCGTCGGTTGGGTCGGCTGGGGCAGGCCGCATCCGACAAGTCTTACCCCGGATGAGCAATACACTCACATCAGCCTCTGGTGCATGCTCGCCGCGCCCCTGCTGATCGGCAGCGACATTGCCAAGCTGGATGACTTCACCTTGAGTCTCTTGACGAATGACGAGGTGCTGGCAGTTGACCAGGACGAACTCGGCAAACAGGCGACGTGCGTCATCAAGATCAGCGAGATTCGCGGCATGGTGGCCGATGTGCGCGTCTATGAAAAGGAATTGGCCGACGGCGGACGTGCGATCGGCTTTTTTAACCTCGGCACCGAACCGGTGAGACTGGAGTTCAACGACTTCACCAAACTTCACGTGTCCGGCAAACAAACCATCCGCGACCTGTGGCGGCAGCAGAACATCGCTACGTTGAGTACCGCAACGGATTCCCTGCCGCTGGTTATTCCCGCACACGGAGTCTTGCTTTACAAAATCATCAGAGCCCCATATCCCGCGCCGACTCTCGACCAAAAATGAATTACCCGCCGGGCTACTTCGTCTTCACCGAAACCCGCGCCGCCGCCATCGCCATCAATCCCGCGCCCCACGCGCAACATCTGGCTCAAACCTACTAACGCCCTCTTTCAATGATCAACCGTCGTCACTTCCTCGGCCGAACCGCCGCCTTCGCCGGTATTCAAATCCTGCCGCGTTCGGTTTTCGGGGCCAATGAGAAGCTCAACATCGCCTTCATTGGAGCCGGTGGAAAAGGCTGGCATGCGGTGCAGAGCCTGCAACACAACGACATGGTGAACTTCGCCGCGTTTGCCGACGTGCATGAAAATCGGGCCACCGAGGCTCGCAAAGCAAACCCTGGCGTGCCCTTTGTTCCCGACTTCCGCAAGATGCTCGATCAGCACGGCAAGAGCATCGACGGCGTCATTATCTCCACACCGGACCACACGCATCACTTCAACGGCAAGACGTGCCTGCTGGCCGGAAAGCCCATTTACCTGGAGAAGCCGCTCACGCACAGCATCGCCGAGGCGCACGATCTGATGGCCCTTGAGCAGCAGACGAAGCTGGCCTGCCAGATGGGCAATCAAGGCCACTCGGGCGGAGGCATCCTCATGCTGGAGGAGTGGGTGAAAGCCGGCATTCTCGGTGATGTAAACGAGGCCCACTGCTGGGCGGGGCCGAAGTGGAGTTTCCCGGATGCGCGTCCCGCAGAAGAGCCGGTGCCCGCTGGCCTTGATTGGAACCAATGGCTCGGCCCTGCCGCGATGGTGCCTTACAGCTCAAAGTATCTGCCTGCGACATGGCGCGGCTGGTTTGAGTTTGGCGACGGCACGCTCGGTGACTGGGCCTGCCACAACATGGACGCACCGTATTACGTGTGGGGTCTCGACTGCCCCCGCCGCGTTGAGATTGAATCGTCAGGCCCGAACAAGCTGTCTTTCCCAGCCACCGTCAAGATTACCTACACCTTCCCCCCCAGCGCGACTCGCGGTGAGTTCAAACTGCATTGGTATCACGGCCAGGACCACGCGTTGAAACGCCCGCCGGAACTCGATGCCGCGCGCGCCTTCCCAGATGGCGGCACGCTTGTTCATGGCAGCAAAGCCACCGTCCTGATGGGCACCCACGCCGGCATACCACGCGTGATTCCCGAAGCCAAGATGCAGGAACTTGGCACATCACTGCCAAAGGTGAACCTGAAGCGCTCCAGCTACTGGGACAACTGGCTGCTCGCCATCAAGGGCCGGGAAACCTGCCGCTCCAATTTCGCCTATGGCGGTCGCCTCACAGAAACGATGCACTTCGCCAACATCGCCCTGCACGTGAATCGCAACCTCACCATCGATCCCGCAACCCGCAGCATCATTGGTGATGAAGAAGCCGCCGCCCTCATGCATGGCCCGGCAGCACGTGAAGGCTGGAAGGTGTGAGGCTTGCTCACGCTTGTTGCACTGACTCTCGGCGCGTCGAAGCCCAATGAAGTGCGCTAAAATTCTGGACCGTGCGTTAAGGGAATAAGCACCTCATGAATGCTCACACCTACTCACAAATGAAACATCAACGCACAAGGCAACGCCTCGCCGCGTAGCCTCCAAAAGCGAAGTCATCCCCCAGCCCGGCTGCTCGCGCCGCTGGCCGCGTTTACGTGAGCCAAGCACACCCCGGCTCCATTGATGAATCGGTCAATCAACTGAAACACACGCGCATGAATCCGTGCATCCCATCACTCATTCGGCGAGTGACCCATCGGGAAGCTGTTGGATTTTGCCCCCGGACCCCGGTTAAGCTTCATCGCCGCCACCGCCTACTACGACACAGTGAACTTCGCCTGCTTCGTGAAAGTGCCCGTGCTCATGAGCAGCGGCCTCATCGACACCGCCTGCCCGCCCACGACCGTGCTCTCCATCTACAACACGCTCCCTTGTCCCAAGCAACTCGATCTCGCCCCGCTGGTCGGCCACAACCAAGGCCCGCGCTTCAACGAGTTGCGCAACCGCTTCCTCATGGAACACGCAGGCATCGCCGATCCGACAGGCAAAGCCACCGCTCCGATCAACCTTGGCGCACCTATCGAAAGGAAATGAAACATATCCTGCCCCTCCTCACCGCCCTGGTTCTCACGCCGCTGGCCGCGCTCCGAGCAGCGGAGGCCCATGAGCACCTCTCGCCACATCAGAAAGCCGCGCTGAATCCCAAGTAGCACCTCCCGTGGCGAGTATGGAATAGATGGAGCGGAGCTGCGATTTGGTTTCGCATGGTGAAAGTTGCGTTGCGCTCACCCCATCTGATTGATGCTGTAGTTTCCACGGAATTGGCGCTTGCAATTCAACCGTGTTGAATATACATCAACCGCGATTCACATGAAAGCACGACGGCAAGAACGCACAGGATGCAACACCGCGCGGCCCAAGACTCGGCAGAAAGAACCTGTCGGGGCGCGCATCCGCCGGCTGCGCGTGCAGCGGGGGCAGACGCAGGAGGATGTGGCGAGGGTGTGCGGGTTCACGAAAAGCCTGCTGTCGAAGATCGAGACGGGCGACACACAGCCGCCGATGGCGACGCTGGTGAAAATCGCGGAGGCGCTGGGCACGAGCCTTTCAGCGTTGCTGGAGCATGATCCGGCGGCGGGGCCGGTCTTCACGGCGATGACGGCAGCGACCCAATCGCTGGCGCGCACGGAGAAGGGCTACTCCGCGTATCCATTCGCGGCTTCGCTGGGAGCGAAGAAGATGCAGCCGTTCCTCTTTGAGGTCCGCAAAGGGAAGGTGAAGCCGCACGCGCTTTCACACACGGGCGAGGAGTTTCTTTTCGTTATCGAGGGCGAGATTCTCTTCCGCGTGGGCCATGTGGAATACCGCATGCGCGCCGGTGACAGCCTCTACTTTGATGCGACGCACGAGCACGGCGTCACGGCGGTGAGTGAGGTCGCCCGCTACCTGGACATTTTTTGCTGAACCTTTGCACAACAATACCCCCAGGAATCACATCGTGAAACCCAGCCTTATACTCATCGCTTCTCTTGCACTCACCGCAGTTCTTCACGCGGAAGAGTTGTCCATCGCGCGCATCTCGGATCGCACGATGGAAATCCGACTCGGGCCGGCGAATGCGGAGCCGCCGCCTTCGCCGATGCTCGTGGATTTTCCGCGTGAGGAGAAATGGCGCGGCCCGATCGAGAACGCACCGGCAACCCTGGATTCTGGCGATCTGCGCGTGGAAGTGGCGCGCTCGCCTTTGACGATCACGGTGCGGCGCAAGGATGGCGCGATCGTGCAAAAGCTCGTCTGGCAGGACGATGGCGGCATGACCTTCAAGACCGATGCTCCGGTGTTCGGTCTTGGCGAAGGTGGCGGCGCGCTGGATCGGCGCGGCAAACTGCTGCCGATGAAGGATGGTTATGTCGCCAAGGACTCGACTACGCGCGTCGCCTCTCCGGTCCTGATTGGCGCCGATGGGTGGGCGCTCGTCGTGCCCGATCTGCGGGTCTGGCCTAAACGCAACTGGCGCGAAGCAGGGTTCCTCGGGGAATTCGACTTGCGGGATGGCCATGGCGTCTTCCGCAACCCGAACGAGGGCGGGGCGATGCGAGTGTTCCTCATCAGCGCCGATCAGCCGACACAGATTCTGGATGAACTTCGGCAGCTTACGGGCGGCACACCCATGCCTCCGCGCTGGGCACTCGGCTACATGCAATCTCACCGCACACTTTCCGGGTGGAACGAAGTGCTCCAGGTTGCGCGCAACTTCCGTGAGAAACAGCTGCCTTGCGACGCCTTGATCTACCTCAGCGAGGTCTTCTGCAAATCCGGCTGGAGCAACGGCAATGCGCCGTTTTTATGGAACTCCGGCAACTTCCCCGACCCAGTCGCGAATCTGACCGAATTGCATGGACTGAGCTTCAAAGTGGTTGCCCACGTCACCGGTTATCCCCCCGATTTGCGCGGCGACAGTGTGTCTCAAGCTCCCGACAGCTCCGCCCACATCGCGAGTTATTGGCGGAAGCACCTGCCGACTCACCAGATGGGTGTGGACGGCTGGTGGGCGGATGACGGTGAAGAGTTGAGCACTATAGGCCGCTTTGCCCGGCATCGCATGTATTACGAGGGACCGCTTCAGGTCCGTGCAAACGAACGCCCTTGGTCCCTGCACCGCACCATGACCCCGGGTGCCCAACGCTTCGGCGGCTGGATCTGGTCGGGCGATCCGGACACGAGTTGGGCGGCTCTGTCAGCGCATGTGCCATCGGCGCTGAACTCCGGGCTGAGCCTCTCACCATTCTGGGGTTCGGATGTCGGCGGCTTCATGTGCACGCCGGATCTTTCCGCGGAACTTTACGTTCGCTGGTTCCAGTTCGGCGCATTTTCGCCCTCGTTCCGCGCGCATGGCCGGAACTGGCATCTCCGTCTGCCGTGGGGTTGGAACAGCGGCGATGCAGGACCGCGCGAGAATGGCATTGCAGGCGCACCGGACAACAGTGTCGCATCTGCAGCCAAAGCCGTCCCCAACAAGGGAGGCTACGCCCATGTCTATGAGGAGGGTTATGTGCCGAAGCCCGAGGAATTGCACAACGCCGAGGTCGAACCCATTTGCCGCAAGTATCTCGAGCTGCGCTATCGCCTGCTGCCGTACAACTACACGCTCGCCCGCGAAGCCTGCGACACGAGACTGCCGATGATGCGTGCGCTCTGGTTACATTATCCAGACGATGCGGAGGCCGTGAAATGCAGTGACGCGTTTCTCTGGGGCCGCAATTTGCTCGTAGCACCCGTGCTGTCCAAGGGGGCCAGGGAGCGCAAACTCTATCTGCCGCGCGGCCAGTGGTCCGACTGGTGGACCGGAGAAACTTACGAAGGCGGACGCGCAATCACCCGCGCCGTGGACCTCGCGACGCTGCCGCTGTTCGTGCGCGCCGGATCCATCATTCCGCTCGATCCCGTGCGCCAGTTCACCATGCAAGCCGTGACCGACCCCACCGAGTTGCGCATCTTCCCCGGAACCGACGGTGAGTTCACGCTCTACGATGACGACGGGCACACCCTCGATTACCTCAAGACCGACGGCAGCCGCATTCGCATGGCATGGAACGACGCCGCGAAGACCCTCACGCTCGAACCCGCCAACGACGCCGCACGCACGGTGAACCGCAGTTTCAAACTCCGCGTCATGCCCGGCGATCGCACAACAACCGTCGAATATCGCGGAGCGAAGCTGACGACCTCTGCGAAGTGACCAAATCCACCGAACATGAAATGCCACCTGACCATCTCCGCACTGTTGCTCGTCCTCACCGCCGCCGCCCACGCCGAAGGGACGCTGCCAGCGCCGGTAGCCAAGACCATTCCGGTGCAGATTCAGATTGATGTGGCAAAACCGGCCGGTCCGCTCAAACCCATCTGGCGTTTCTTTGGCGCAGATGAGCCCAACTACGCTTACATGAAGCACGGCAGCGAGTTGCTCGGTGAACTCGGTGAGTTGAAGAAGGACGAGGTGTTTTTCCGCACGCACAATTTGCTCACCACCGGCAAGGGCGAGCACGGGTTGAAATGGGGCTCCACGAACGCCTACACGGAAGATGCCGCAGGAAATCCAGTCTATGGTTGGACCATCGTAGATCGCATCTTTGACACCTATCGCGAGAAAGGAGTGCGACCGTATGTGCAGATCGGCTTCATGCCGAAGGCGCTTTCGACGAAACCGGAACCGTATCGGCATCACTTTCCGGACGCCAAATTCGAGGAGCTGTTTTGCGGCTGGGCGCAGCCGCCGAAGGACTTCGCGAAGTGGGAGGAACTCGTCTATCAATGGGCCAAGCACAGCGTGGAGAGATACGGTGAGCAGGAAGTGCTGCATTGGTATTGGGAGACGTGGAACGAACCGAACAGCCCCTACTGGAAAGGATCCCGTGAGGAGTTCTTTAAGCTGCACGACCACGCCATCCGTGCAGTGCGGCGCGCCATTCCCAAGGCTAGGGTCGGCGGCCCTGATGTCGCCCAAGGCAAGGGTGGCGACTTTCTGGAAGCCTTCCTCAATCACTGCCTCAAGGGCACCAACCTAGCCAGCGGCGAGAAGGGCACACCGCTCGATTTCATTGCCTTCCACGCCAAGGGCCAGCCCACTCAGGTGGATGGTCACGTGCGCATGGGGATTTCCAGCCAACTCAAGGATATCAATTACGCCTTCGGAGTGGTCGCGAAGTTTCCGGAACTCAAGAACACGCCCCTTGTTATCGGTGAGTCCGATCCCGAAGGTTGCGCCGCGTGCCAGGGACCAAATCTCGCCTATCGAAACGGCACCATGTATTCCAGCTACACCGCAGCCAGCTTCCCGCGAAAACTAGACCTTGCCGAGAAGCATGGCGTCAATCTGGAAGGCGCACTCACATGGGCGTTTGAGTTCGAGGGCCAGCCGTACTTCGCCGGCTTCCGCTCGCTCGCCACCAACGGCATCGACAAGCCCGTGCTCAATGTCTTCCGCATGTTCTCCCGCATGAGCGGCGACCGGCTCCCCGTGCAGAGCGATGCCGCCGTTCCCCTCGAAGAACTCCTCAAAACCGGTGTCCGCGACAAGCCGGACATCTCAGCCCTCGCCGCCCGAGACGGCAAGCGTATCACTGTCCTCGCATGGCATTACCACGACGATGATGTGTCAGGGCCCGACGCCAGCATCACCTTCCGCCTCAGCAACACCCCCGAAGGCAGCCCCAATCTCACCCGCACGCTCATCGATAAGGGCCACTCGAACTCCTTCGTCGCCTGGCAAACCCTCGGCTCTCCGCAAAAGCCCAGCGCCGATCAAATGCGCCTGCTGGAAGACGCCAGCAAACTTGCACCAGCCACGGACAAGACCGAGCTAAAGTCCGAGAACGGAGGCACCGAGATCCGCTTCAACCTCGCTCGGCAGGGCGTAACACTCGTGGAGTTGGAGTGGCCATGAACAAACCGCTCGATGCAGGTTACACGAAGCTGTTCGTTGCAACCAGATGCGGCGTCCGCGATCTCCAGTGCAGAGCTGCCGCGAAGGTTACGTTGGAAAACCGTGCCAAGGGGCCGTTTATCATCCTGGAAATCCGCGCGAGCGGGCGCAGGTGATTAGCTGAGGAAGCGATGCTTAACCCACCCCCGAAATTCTTCCGTCCCTGACCGCACCTGCACCGGATACAATGAGTCCGCCCGCTTCATCACGACACCCTCGAAGAAAGCGCACCCCAGCGCTCGATTCGCTTCGCGCAGCCGCTGGTAGTACGCAAGCGCCTCGACGTGTGAATCAGCCCGAATCGGCGGCGTCAGCACCACCGCCCCGCATGGAACCACCCGCGACGTGTCGCCACTGAACACCGCATCAGTCGCCACAAGCGATTCGAGCAACGCCCGCTTCTGCTCGTAGCTCGGCGTCCCCGATTCCGGCACCACATCTACTACGACACCGTGAACTTCGCCCGCTTCGTGAAGGTCACTGCCAAAGGTGAACCTGAAGCGCTCCAGCCACTGGGACAACTGGCTGCTCGCCATCAAGGGCCGGGAAACCTGCCGCTCCAATTTCGCCTATGGCGGTCGCCTCACAGAAACGATGCACTTCGCCAACATCGCCCTGCACGTGAATCGCAACCTCACCATCGATCCCGCAACCCGCAGCATCATTGGTGATGAAGAAGCCGCCGCCCTCATGCATGGCCCGGCAGCACGTGAAGGCTGGAAGGTGTGAGGCTTGCTCACGCTTGTTGCACTGACTCTCGGCGCGTCGAAGCCCAATGAAGTGCGCTAAAATTCTGGACCATGCGTTAAGGGAATAAGCACCTCATGAATGCTCACACCTACTCACAAATGAAACATCAACGCACAAGGCAACGCTTCGCCGCGTAGCCTCCAAAAGCGAAGTCAACCATCATCCAACGGTGCTGGCCGTGACGCTTACTCGGATCGTGCCTGATCACGGATTGCAGCAGGGGCAACGATCTATGGGTGCCTCTCTCAGGCCATCGAGCCGGGGGCGTTCTTCCCGATGAGTACAAGCGGTGCAGGTGAAAATTTCCGAAAGAATCATCTCCGTGGGCATGCCGCATTCCTTGCAAGGCAGTCCCTTCGATTGACCGGTCATCCCCCAGCCGGGCGCTTGGCAAGATGGACACGGAGTGGCCAGTCGGCGAGCCATTCTGAACGCCAACCGACGAATGAGAGCCATCCGAGTGGGATTAAAATGTGCCCGCATATCGGTCGCTACAAGCGCAGTTGCCCTTTCTGAGCGGGCAGTGGCCCTTGCGATAGCGGCTCGCAGATGCGCGAGGGAAACGATACCTTTTTCTGCGGTTATTTGAGGATTATCGGATTTCGGTTGCACGATGAGTCCATGCGAAGGGAACTTCACTGCCTGCAACCACTCATCGAGTTCCACGGGCCCGCACACTTCGCGATGCGCGTAGTTTGTTTTCAAGGAAAACAGGGTCTCGTGGATGGAGAAACCGCGTTCGTCATCGACGAAGGCGATGATCTCGTAATCCGACGCAATGAAAGGCATAGAGGGATGGGGTCCAAAACTCCCTTCATTAGCAATCCCGAACGGAAGGCCTGCCGCCGCCATCCCCATGCGGGCCTTTTGGAAGCAAACATCAAGGGGCTTGCCAAGCCGCGGAATTTCATTCGAGAATGTTCCCAGCGAATCGGTATCGAGGTCCGCCGGCACCATGATTTCAACTCCGAGCGCATGTCGGAAAGGCCGGGCAACGACTTTTTCTTTGCCATGTTTTGTTGCAAGACACGTCTTGCGTCCAAAATAGGGTTTCAGAACCGGAATCTCAGAGACATTCATATAGGTTTTGGTCATGGGAGGCTCCAGCAAGGAGGGGCATCGCAATGGCATCCGTAACCCTGATCGACGAGAACTCACGGGGCTTGCTGCACGCGGCGGCCGCCCTTGCGTATTGGCCTGGGCTTCGTAGCGCAGTGTTTTGGGAGGCCTCCGAACTCTGTACCTCAGGATCAGGCGGTGTATCACGCCTTAGATAAACGTGATTTCAATTGAACCTTTGATTTTGAGATTCTGTGTTGGGCTGATTGATCCGAAGAGTTCCTTCAACGCCCTGTCCAGTTCCGCCAGCTCTCGGAGGCGTTTTTCTGAATGCGCCAGGTCTCTGCCGAAGCGTTCTTCGTTACTGAATTGTTCCACTCTGTGGTGGTCCATTTTGCTTTTGACCAGAGAAAGGAGAATGCGCGATGCTTCGAGAGGCGTGAATGTCCCGTCGATGAGTTGAAAATGTTGTTTGTTTGTTTTGTTCTTGGGTTTTACGGCGTGCATAAGGGATGGCTTTGGATGGGTTGGTTGGAGCGATTGAATAAGAGGGCTACTAGTGATTCTCTTGGCATCCCAGGCAGCCCTGAATGTTGGCGGAGAGTCAGTTCCCATCGGTGGACGAGAAGGCGGGGCGAATGCCTGGTCATGGACATTCGACCAGTTCCCACAGCGCGCCTGGCAGGCAGCGGTAATAGTGTTCACCTTCGTCCTCGATGGCAAAAAGGAGGAGCCAGCCGTTGTCCACCAGCTGCCGCACGCCCGTGTGCTTGGCGAGTATGCCGGCAACGCGCTCCCGCGGGGCTTCGATGAAGGCATGGAGCCGCAGCGGTTGGTGCACCCACTTGGCGCCGTCATGGACGGATTGCAGCGGGAGGCCAGTTTGCAGGTCACCGCCATTGCCCTGACAGACGCCCAGTGTGGCGACGACGTTGTGAGTCACTTTGTTGCCGCTGCCGAAGACGCCGTTGTTCACGGTTGAAGCAAAGTATTGGAGGTTGATCCAGTTCGCCACAACCATGGGCGCCACCATGATGAGTTCGAGCGTGCTGTCGTCCGTGTCTGCATGGTGGTCGTAGTTGTGAAGAAAGACCCGCCCCCCGAGGTTTGCAGACTTGGTCCGCAGGCGCGGAGCGGCGATAAAGGCCGCGTTGCCCGCGAGGCCCCACTCAGGCCGGACCTGCGCCCAGTCGCGGCTCCGGGCACGGACTTGGTGGTCGAGCTCGGGAGCGGTGCTTTCGAGTCCGAGCAGCGCGGCCCGCTCGCGGCGGGTGGCTTTCGCCGCAGTGACGAGCCACTTCTCCAGGTCGTCGAGGTCGGCGCGATGCGTGGCTGGCACGTCGTCGAGGTCGAAGAGCGTGACATCGTCGGTCGTGGTGTTGTGCAGACCGGCGAGGAAGTGTGTGTCCTCGGGAATCTGGATGCCGTGCTGCGTGAGTGACGCCCTGACAGCAGGGTCGTTGAGGATTGCGGCACCCACGCGTGCGTTGGCATCGCCAGCGTGGCCGCCGCAGGCACCACAATCAAGGCCGGAGCCATAAGGATTGTTGGCTGTCTCACTGCCGTGACCGCAGAGCAGCACAAGCCGGGCGAAGTTTTTTGTCAGGCCCATGTTACGAAGGGCGCCGAGTGCGAGCTGTACGCGGTCGTCGGCCGCGATGCCGGTCATGTCGGCCTCGGACTTTTCGAGCTGCGGTCCCAACACATGCTCATGAGAATGATCTTTTCTGGTGGGAGCGAAGGAGTCGCGAACTAGTTTCACCCCATAAGCGAGCCCCATGGTGTCCACGAAGGAGAAGCAGGAGATGGCAGAGGTCTTGAACGAGTTCCACGAATACAGGAGCCGCTTGCCGAGCCGCTGCCGCTTCGAGGCGTTAGCGATGGCTTCGGGAGTTACCTTCCGCAGAGTCTCGCGCACACGGTATTTCGGCGTCAACAAGACGGGACATTGTGACTTACCGGCATGTCTGCCGAAGGGTATGTATTCGATGGGCAGGCCGAAGAAGCCCGCAAAGCCAATGGTCTCAATGGCTGGTGTTGTCGCTTCGAGCCTGCGCCGGAGAATCTCCGAGCGCACGTCGATGCAGAAAACTGCCTGCACTGCGGGCCGCACGCTGCCCGGTGCTGCTTTGGCGGAGCGCAGTTCACCGAGAAGCTGCCGTTGCCAGGCCTGCTCGTGCGCAAGCTGCCAGAGGAAGGCAGGCAGCACTTCCGGGAAATTGGCGGGCGCTGCTTTGGGTATGGCCAGCCAGAATTCGCGAAGCGGCGGACCATCGAATTGCGCGAGCAGCGCCGCATCGTAGGCGAGCCTGATGGCGAGCACCTCCAGAAGTGAATCGTCGCTCCGCCCTTGCATGGCGTTTTCACGCACAAGATATTGCACGTAGCCGGCCCAGCCCCGGATGCTCATTAGCTGTCGATGGAAGAAGTCGGCGGCATCTTCGTGGGCAACACCAAGTTTTGTCATTGCGTAAGCTATGGTCGCCTCTGCGGTGTCCGGAAGATTCTTCACCCATTGCCGGAAATGGCGCAGCCCGAGGACTTCGGCATTCATGTTGATCATGGCCTTCTCCCGCCACGCGGTGAACAGCGGCAGAGCCCGCCAGGGCAGGCGCCATGCGGACTGGCCCGCGTCGAAATACTCGGAGCAGAACTGCGCAAAGGTCTCGGTAATGGCCGCAGCCCATGCGGTTCCGTGCGCGCAATCCACCGCTTCCGCGACGGTGAGGATTTCAAGGTTGGAATCAGGAGAGGCCTCCCCGGTCAGCCCTTGCTTGAGCTTCCTGGCGTCGAGTCCCTCGAGCGCCTCGGCCAACGGCCCTTGCAGGATCTTTGTGCCGTGTGCGATTGCAGCGTGGAGATCGACGTCGCGGATTTCACCGGACACATATTTTTCCTGGTAAAAGCCGGGCTGCATTTGCATGCCTCCCGGAGCGACGCGCCGGATCAGATCGCAAGCCTCGATAAATGGCCGTTCAGTAAGGCCGACGAACGGGTTAACCGCGACGAAGTTTTGTAAGGGCCAGAGCGGGGCGATGCGTTTGCACGCAGCGCGAGCGGCTTCGAGGACGGCCAGGGAATGTGCGGGCGCAGCGGTGTCGGAACTTGGAGCTTCGGTAGTGTTCATGGGTGGTTTTGGGTGGGGTGAGGTTCAGCCAATTGATTTTCCTGAGAGGGCGATGGTCAGGCGGTTGGCGACTTGGCCGAGATAAAAGCCCTGCGATGCATGCACGTAGAAGGCACGGCCGAGCTTCGTGGCCGACCATCCCGGGAGCTGTGATTGCAGAATCAGCACGGCCATGAAGAGCAGGACGACCACGGCCATGACGCCGTATTCGAGCGGCGAACGCACGGGCGCGTATTGGGCCACGGAAGAAGCCAGCAGTTTCTCGAATGCTGCGTGGAGCGCGAAGTACGCGGTGGCCGCGCCCGTACCCAGCAGCAGTCCCCATCCCACAAGCGAGGACCGGTGCGACGACGCCCAGAGATTCCAGAGCAGATAAGCGAGCGCCATCATGAAGACCGCGCCGAGCAATAACACCCCGGCACCGCTTGTGAGGCCGAGCCCGAAGAGCGTGCCGATGACCCACGTGAGCGCCACCGCCGAGAACAGCGTGCCGATGAGAATGAACGGATGCGCCGCCGGCCGTTCCGCCGGCACCCAGGCTGCCCGGGTCATGCTGACGATGCTGCCCGAGGAAAGAAAGGCGTGCGCCTTGTAAAGCGAATGTGCGACGATGTGCAGCACCGCGAGCGGAAAGGCGCCGAGCCCGCATTGCAGCATCATGAAACCCATCTGCGCGATGGTCGAATAGGCGAGCGAACGCTTCACGCTCGTTTGCGTGAGCATGATCATTGAGGCGAAGAGCGCCGTAAAAGCGCCGACCAATGCGAGGGCATTCAGCGCCGCAGGCGATCCAGCGATGACGGGGCTGAGCCGCACGACGAGGAAGCCGCCAGCGTTGATGATGCCCGCGTGCATGAGCGCGGAGACCGGTGTCGGTGTTTCCATCGTGTCAGGCAGCCAGCTATGAAACGGGAATTGCGCAGATTTCAGCAGCGCACAGGCGACGAGCACGACGCTCGTCCAGCCAAGGCACGCCTCGTGCATGCCACCATGGGCGCGGATCGTGTCTGCTGCGGCGAACATCTTGCTGAAGTTCCAGGTGCCAAAGCATTGCCAGGTCAAGACGAGCGCTCCGACGAGGCAGGCGTCGCCAAGCCGGCTGATGAGAAATTTCTTCCGCGCTGCGAGCATCGCGACAGGCCGGTCCGGGTAGAAGGTGAGCAGTTTGTGCAGGCTCAGGCTCGTCGCCATCCACGCGAGCGCGAACATCAGCAGATTTCCCGAGACCGTCAGCGTCAGCACGGAGCCGATGGTCACGCATAGCCACTTGATGAACCGGCCCTGCTGCGGGTCGCCAGCAAGGTAATTCACGGAGTAGCGCACCACGACCGCGCCAAGGAAGGAGACAAGCAACAGCAGCACTGCAGACAGCGTGTCGAAGTAAACGTCGAGCCGCAGCGGACCGGTGCCGGCGCCTTTGACAACGAGAGGGCCGGCCAGGCATCTTCCGATGAGGGCAAGCACTGCGGAGCCGAACACTCCTAGCGACAGCCCGGAGGCAATTCCGGCGCAACTCCGAGCCTGGCGATTGGCAAGGCTTGCAGGAACAAACGTGGCCGCAAGCAGCGCAAGCGGGCCTGTCACCACTGCGGCAATGTAAAGAACGGAGGAAGGAGACTCAATGGAAGCAGTATTCATAAACTGCGCCGATGTAACCCTCAGTCCGAAGTTCTCTCCAATATACCTTTTGCCATTTATCGTTCGCTTTAGTAGAAGACAGAATGTCGTTTCTCAACTACCACCACCTTCGGTATTTCCGCGCCATTGCAAATGAGGGCAGCCTTACACGCGCCGCCATGAGGCTGAAAATCTCCCAGTCGGCATTGAGCACCCAGCTTCGCCGTCTCGAGGACAGCCTCGGCCAGCCGTTGTTTCACCGGCAGAACAAATCCCTCGTGCTCACCGAGGCCGGCCGCATAGCGCTCGACTATGCCCAATCGATTTTCCGGTCCGGAGAGGAACTCGTGGACGTGCTCCAGAACCAGACATCGGGCCGCCGTCAAATACTCCGCATCGGTTCGGTCGCGACACTCTCGCGCAATTTCCAGATCTCACTGCTACGCCCGCTGATTGGCCGCAGCGATGTGGAATTGATCATCCGTTCTGGAAACCTGCGCGACCTGCTTGCCCAGCTGCGCGCACACACACTCGATGCTGTCCTTTCCAATTTGCCAGTGCATCGTGACGCTGAAACCGCCTGGCATAGCCATCTGCTCGACGAACAGCCAGTAAGCCTTGTCGGCAAACGCACACGTACCCGGAAGAAGTTCCAATTTCCCGAAGACCTGCGGACCATCCCGCTGGTACTGCCCAGCCTCGACAGCAATATCCGCGTCGCTTTCGACCTCGTGCTGGAGCAACTTGGCATCCGGCCTATCATTGCCGCCGAGGTTGACGACATGGCCATGCTCCGCCTGCTCGCCAATGAAGGCGCCGGACTCGCGCTTGTTCCACCCGTCGTCGTGCGCGACGAACTCGACAGCGGCGTCCTCGTTGAACGACATCGTGTGGCAGGAATCCGGGAAGAGTTCTACGCCATCACCCCGAGCCGCCGCTTTCCGAACCCGGTGTTGCGCGAGTTGCTCAAACATAAGGTGAAATGAAACTGTGATGAGTGAATGAAGCGGTGAAAGTGCGCGTTACAACCGCGCCCGTCGCTCTCCCGCATCCACCCAGCGCGATGTCATGACTTCATCTCTCCAACAGTTCCTCCGCTCGATCACACCACTGGCTCTGCTCCTTCTCGGCTCGTTCGCACCGCATGCAAGCTCCGCCGCCACGCAAGCAAAGCCGAACATCGTTTACCTTCTGGCTGACGACCTCGGTTGGAGCGACATCAGCGTGCATCCCGGAGGTAGCATCCCGACACCCAACATTGACCGGCTTTTCAAGCAAGGCGTCGAGATGAAGAACTTCATGGCCTGGTGCGTGTGCTCGCCCACTCGCGCCATGCTGCTTACGGGACGCCATCCGTATCGCGTCGGCACCGGGCCGGAAACCGGAGGTGAGCTGGCAAAGGAGGAAACGACCATCGCTGAGGGGTTCAAAGGGCAAGGGCCGCTGACAGAATAGCCCCCATTCCCATGCGTCCCCACTCGGCCCTGAACGTAAGCCCCTTTCAATGAAAGCTCTGCTGATCGTTTTCCTCCTGGCCACTGCCGCCTGCCTGGTGGTTGCCTCCTGCTCGTCCGCCACTTACAAGAGCGCGCCGTTTACCCTGGCAAGCCGGGAGGGCACTTTTGAAATTCGTGATTATCCTGCCCTCACGGTCGCCACCACGCGACGCGGGACTGACAATGACAGCTTCATGCGCCTGTTCCGGTACATCGGCGGGGCGAATGAAAAGAAAGAGAGCATCAGCATGACCACGCCCGTGCTCATGACCGGGGATGAGATGAGCTTCGTCATGCCCGCACCGCTCCAGACCGGCACGCCGAAGCCTGCCAGCGACGATGTGCGGATCAAGACGCTGCCTCCGCGCCGCTTCGCCGTTTACCGTTACAGCGGCCGATCCATTCCTGCCAATGAGCGCGCCGCGCTGGCCAAGCTCACAGAGTGGCTCGACGCCCGTCACCTCAAGCACAGCGCGGAGGCCGTCGTGGCTTACTACGATCCGCCCTGGACCCTGCCGCCCCTGCGGCATAACGAGGTCATGCTGCCTTTGAATTAGAGCAGCCCCTGTCCATTTGGGCGAATTGACAGCAGCGAGTTCCGAGCCTTGCAAACGCTTCTTCCTGATGACTTTCCTTAGCACCTTCCCACGACATCGAGCGCCTTTGTGTCTGGTGCTGATTCATATGCTCGGCATTGCCGTTGTCGTGGCAGGTGATCCAAAACCAGACACGAAATTCAATGTCCAATCCGATCAGATAAGCTTCATCGAAAACGGTGAGCTCAAGGTCGGAGTCAATCGCGACCTTGGAGGTGCGATCACCTGGCTCTCCACCCCTGAGCACGGCAATCTGATCAACAACAAAGACTGGGGTCGCCAGGTGCAACTGTCGTTCTATTCCGGCCCTCAGCCTTTTGAGCCCGATGGTAAAAAGCTCCACGAGCACTGGAAAAACTGGGCTTGGAATCCGATCCAGTCAGGCGATGTCTTCCGCCATCGCGCCAAAGTGGTGGAACTCACCAACACCGGCACTTCCATTCATCTGGTGAGCGTGCCGATGCAGTGGGCGCTGGAAAATGTGCCTGGCGACTGTCGTTTTGAAGCGGACCTAAAGCTCGACGGTCCCATGCTGCGCGTTCACTATCGGCTGACCAACCAGCGCACCGATCACGCTTGGTATGGCGGGCACAGCCAGGAATTGCCAGCGGTGTACACGGTCAGCGCACTGGACCACCTGATGGCTTACACCGGCGATCAACCCTTCACCGGCGGCCAGCTCACCCGCATCATCAAGCCACCTCACCAAGCCTTTCCCTGGGCGCGTTTTCTTGCCACGGAAGGCTGGGTTGCTGCCGTGGGCGACGATGACTGGGGCATAGGCGTGTGCAACCCCACCGTTTACAAATACCTTGGCGGCACCAACACCCCCAGAAAGACCTGGGATTCAAACGCGGATCCCACCATGTATATCAGTCCTGTTTCGAGGGATGTCCTCGATCACAACATCGTTTTCGATTTCGACCTCATGATGCGCGTGGGGAAGCTCGCCAGTCTGCGTGAGTATTTCTGCGGCATCATGGCCAAACAAACCCCGCCCGCATGGAGGTTCACCAAGGACCGCCAGCACTGGGTGCCCACAGGCTGCGCTGATGCAGGCTGGCCAGTGCAAGACGGATTAAAACTCGCCATCTCCAAGGAAAAAACAGCCTCCCTCGAAGGCCCTGTCCAGCCGTATCCCGCAGCGTCCGCCTCGAAACTTCGCGTCACCGGCACCTGGACCGGACTTGCAGGCACCGGGCACATCAGTTGGAACAAGCAGGGCGGCGCCCCTTCGCCACAGCCAGACTCGATCACCTTCCCCGTCCCTGAGTCGGGCAAGGAAACCTGTGTCGAGATCGATCTGGCCTCCGCCACCGGATACGATGGGCTCATCACGCAACTGACCCTTTGGCCAGCAGACCAACAGGGCACCGATGGCCATGTTACCGTGAAATCCATCGAGCTCATCCCTGCGAATTCTGTGCGCCATTGAAGCTTGAGCAACGTCCACCCTAGCTCGCAAGAGTGGCATCAGCCGGGAATCCATCGGCTGGATCAAAGCGAACCGAATTGCCGGGTGAGGATCTCGCGAGCGGAAAAAATCGAGAGATTGAAAAAATCGGCAGGTTCGGCCGGAGCGGCGAATAAAATCATGCATGCCGCCTTCTGAACCATCTCCGAACCAACCGCCCGCGCTGACGCAGGGTGATTTTGTGCGGCTGCTGATGCGGAACGAACCGGCGTTACGTGCTTATTCACGGTCGTTGCTGCCGGATTGGCATCTGGTGGACGAAGTGATTCAGGAGGCGAGCGTGACGCTGTGGGAGAAGTTTGATCAACTCCGCGACGAGGCGGGCTTTCTGCCGTGGGCGAAGGTGGTGGTGCGCTTCAAGTGTCTTTCGGTCATCGACCGGCTTCGGCGTGACCGGCATGTCTTTAGCGACGGGGTGCTGGAGTTGCTGGCGGAGGAGGCGGAAGTGTTTGATGCGGAAGAGCGGGAGCGGTCCATCCAGGCGCTGCGCTCATGCCTGGAGGGTTTTTCGCCGCCGCATCAGGAACTGCTGCTGGCCCCCTACTCAGGTGAAGGCCGCGTGACGATGCTCGCGGAGCAGGCGGGCAAGTCGGCCAACGCGCTTTACAAGCTGCTGGGGCGGCTGAGGGAGAAACTGGCGGAGTGCATTGAAACCCGTCTGCAAAAGGAGGCTCTTTGACATGAATCCGAACGAACTTATCCAACGCTATCTGCATGGCGAGGCGACTGATGCCGAGGTCGCGGAGCTGGACCGTCTGCTGGCGAGTGATGGGGATCTAAGGCGCAAGGTGATCGTCGAGATGGGCATTGATGCTGGCCTGTGCGAGATTGCGCGGGAGCGGGCATCGCAGCCGTCGGTGGTGGCTCCACGGCGCTCCGTCTGGCTCGCATGGCGCCCGCTCGCTGCTGCGGCGGCGGGGATTTTGTTCGGCATGTTCTGCACGTCGGTGGTGTTTGGCTATGTGGTGCCACGCACGATGCAAAAATTGCGAACGGTCTTCAGCGAGGGGTTTGAATCGGGCGTGACGAAGACAGCGCCGGGACTGCCGCGCGAGACTTCGCGCTGGGGGGGCGATGAGGCGGAGGTGGTGGCGGCTGCGCCGTGGGTGAAGGCTCACGGTGGTGCAAAGATGCTGCGTTTTCTCAGTGCGACTTATCCTGGCGAAAACTCGCCGCGCAGCCAGTGGGGGGATGTTTATCGGCTCGTGGATGTGCGGGGGCTGGCGGGCGACGGGCGCACGGTGGCGCGGGTGTCGGCTAGCTTTACACAGGGGGCTGTGACCGGTGAGGAAAGGTTCGCTTGCAGGGTGGGGGCCTATGCTCTTGACCAAGATCTGAGCGCTCTGCCCTCGCCGTTGAAACTCTCGTGGCTGCAGCAGAACAACAGCGCGACCGGTTCACGCAGAGCCGTGCTGACGGGCTCACAGCATTGGCAGGATGTATCGGTCGAGGTGCCAATCACGCGAGAAACGCGCTACGTGATGCTGCATCTGGCCATGGTTCAGGAGCAACCGACACTCAAATCCGGAGCGGTGCATTTTCGGGCGCATTTCATGGACGATGTGAAACTGGAAATCGTCTCCGACCGCTGAAGTCAAATCCCTCACCCAACTTCAATTTCATGAAGCCTACTCATCACGACTCACCGCACCTGTTGAATCGCCGCCAGTTTCTCCGCAGCGGTTCGGCGGTTCTCGCACTGCCGTTTCTGGAGGCGCTCGCGCCGCGCATCGCTCGCGGAGCCTCTGCGCCCACGCCGCCGAAGCGCATGGTGTGCATCATGACCAACACCGGTCTGCTGCCGGAGAACTTCTGGCCGAAGCAGACAGGCAAGGCGTTCGAGCCATCGCGTTACCTCGCGCATCTGGAGGCAGTGCGCGGGCGCTACTCGGTGATGAACGGGCTCTCGCACCCGGACAATTCCGGCGGGCATGTGGTGGAGAAGAGCTTCCTCACCGGCGCGCGGTTTCCTTCGTCGGCGGTGTTCAAGAACAGCATCTCAATCGATCAGATCGCGGTGGAGTCGCTCGGTCATCACACACGCTTTCCGTTCCTCGCGCTCGGGGTGAACGGCCAGCACGACGGCCTGCTCTCGGTCTCGCGCGATGGCGTGTTCATCCCGCCGGAGTTGAGCCCGGCCAAGGTGTATCAGCGGCTCTTCACCCCGGATACGGCAGCGGAGAGCGAGCAGCGGATGCGGGAAATCGGCCAACGGGTGAGCACGCTCGACTTTGTGAATGAAAAGGCGAAGCGGCTCTCGCGCAATCTCGGTGCGGAGGATCGTGCGCGGCTCGACCAGTATCTTACCTCAGTGCGCGAGCTGGAGCAGCGGCTGGAGCAGGCGCGTGTTTGGCAGACGCGGGAAAAGCCGCGCGTCACTGTGCCTCAGCCGCAGGACATCCTGGATAACACGCAGGACGTGGATCGCGCCCGGCTGATGTACGACATGACCCTGCTCGCCCTCCAGAGCGACAGCACGCGCATCGTCACGCTGTATCTGAATCCGCTGGAAGTCCTCGTGAAGCTGCCGGGTGTGAGCGACCGCACGCACACGCTGACGCATCACGGCAATGAGCCGGAGAAACTGGAACAACTCGCCAAAGTTGAAGAAGCGGGGCTGAAGAATCTCGGCCGCTTCCTCGCGGGACTCGCTGCGGTGAATGAAGGCGGCAGCAGCCTGCTCGACGACACAGCGGTGCTCTTTGGCTCGAACATGTCGAACGGCAGCAATCACTCGAACGTGAACCTGCCGATCCTCCTCGCGGGCGGTCGCTTCAAGCACGGCCAGCACTTGCAGTTCGACCTGACGAACAACACGCCGCTCTGCAATCTCTACGTCTCCATGCTTCAGCACATGGGCTTGGAGCGCGATGTCTTCTCCACAAGCACGGGAACTCTCAGCGGACTGGACCCGGCATGAGACGCAGCACTTTTGCCCTCTTCCTCGCATCGCTTCTCCCATTCCTACCGGCCGCGCTCAACGCAGCGGACACGGACCTGCGCGGCTATCTGGAAACGCACTGCTTCGACTGCCACGACTCGACGAAGAAGAAAGGCGGGCTCGATCTGGAATCGCTGCCGACGCAGTTCGATGTGGCGGAGCGATTCGAGAAATGGGCGCTCGTCCATGATCGCATCGCCGCCAGTGAAATGCCGCCGAAGTCGCGCAAGGTGCGGCCTTCCGAAAAGGAAAATGCCGACGCGCTGAAGCTCCTCGACGATCAACTTCACGACGCCGATGCCGAGCGGATTGCGAAGACCGGGCGGGCGCTGTTTCGTCGCCTCACAACACAGGAGTTCGAGAACGCGCTGCGCGACCTGCTGCACCTGCCCCGCCTGCGCATCAAGGAACTGTTGCCCGAAGACGAGCGCCGCCACGGCTATAACAAGATCGGCCAGGCGCTCAATCTCTCGAACGTGCATCTCAGTCAGTTCATGGACGCGGCGGATCTAGCGCTCACGGCGGCCATTGCCACCCGTAGCACGCCGCCACCGGTGCGGCGCACCCGTTTCAGCGCCGCCGCCAACTCGGAGGCGATGCACTGGATGTCGCATGGCAGCGCCGTGCCGCTGAAGGACAAGCAATACGATCCCGTGGTGCCGCTGCCGGCTCCGGACGACGACCTCAATCAAAACCAGGATCTCAAGAAAGCTCGCTTCGCCACGTTCGGCAAAGTGCTCCCAGACTACCCGCACGCCGCAGGTTTCTTCACCGGCGCGGTGCATCGCCCGATGATCTTTTCACTGCAATACGCGCCCCTCTACGCGGGCGAGTATCGCATCCGCACTTCCGCGTGGGGTTTCTGGTGGGATCGCGGAAAAGTGGAGCCGCCGCATCGCAACGAATCCTTCGCGCTCACCGCATGGCTGCCATCGGATGGCCCGCGCTATCATCACTCGCCGACTCGCTGGCTCGGTCTCTTTGACGCGCCGTCGCTCGAAAGCCGCGTCCACGAATACCACGATTGGTTCGATGTGAACGAAGAGCTGGTATTCGACATCGGCACGCTGAACGGCCACGAGAAAACCACAGGGCGTTTCCCCGGCGATGCGAAGGGCGCTTGCGCTGTCTATTCCGGCCCTGGCATCGCGCTCGACTGGGTGGAAGTGGAAGGTCCGATTTTCGAGCAGTGGCCGCCGCGCAGTCACACGGCGATCTTCGGCGATTTGCCGATTCGCCCGCTCGCAAAAGACAGCGACCTCATCCCTCCAAAACGCACGCCGGTGCGGCAGCGTTCGCGTTCGGGCATGGCCCGTCCGACCAACGCTTCGATCCCAAGGGAAGAGCAGGAGCCGCCGCTGGAGAGTGTCATCACCGCGCATCCGCACGAGGACGCCACGCGACTGCTTGCGCAGTTCCTTCCGCGCGCGTTCCGTCGTCCCGTCACGGCAGAGGAAGTGCAGGGCTATGTGCAAATCGTCGCGCGCGAACTGGAAGGTCACGCGTGCTTCGAGGATGCGATGAAGGAAGCGTGCAAGGCCGCGCTGTGCTCCACGGATTTCCTCTTCGTCGGCGGCGACACCATCGCCGATGCGAAGGCCTCACGCCCTCGACTCACCGACCGCGCCCTCGCCGAGCGCCTTGCGCTTTGGCTCTGGAACAGCGTGCCCGACGATGAACTCCTTACGCTCGCCAGCGAAGGCCGCCTGCATCTTCCCGAGACCCTCAAGAAGCAAACCGACCGCCTCCTCGCCGATGCGCGCTCAGATCGCTTCATCGCCGACTTCACCGACCAATGGCTCGACCTGCGGAAAATCGACGCCACCCAGCCGGACCAGAAGATTTACCCCGAGGCTCGTTCGCCTCTGAAGCAAAGCATGATCGCCGAAACCCGCGCCTACCTGCGCGAGCTGATCACGAAGAACCTCAGCGTCACGCACCTCGTGAAATCGGACTTCGCGATGCTCAATCAAAGCCTCGCGACGCACTACGGCGTTCCCGGCGTCACGGGTTGCGTCATCCGCCGCGTTCCCGTACCGCAGGACAGTCCGCGCGGCCCCTTCCTCACGCAGGCTGCCGTGTTGAAAGTCACCGCCAACGGCACCACCACCTCGCCGGTCACGCGCGGCGCATGGATCAATGAGCGCATCCTCGGAAACATCATCCCCCCGCCCCCCGCAGGCGTGCCCGCCCTCGATCCAGACACGCGCGGTGCCACCACGATCCGCGAGAAGCTGGAGAAGCATCGCTCCGACGCACGCTGTGCCGGTTGCCACGCGAAGATCGACCCGCCAGGTTTCGCGCTGGAGAGCTTCGATGTCATCGGTGGTTTCCGCGACCGCTACCGCTCGCTGAGCGCGGGCAACACGTTGGTCGATTTCCACTTCGACTCTGGCTTCAACCCCAGAGTCCGTCTGAACCAACCCGTCGATCCTTCCGGCCAGCTCCCCACTGGCGAGCCCTTCCAAAACCTCGCCGACTTCCAAGCGCTCGTGTTGCGCAACCCCGATGCTCTCGCTGCGAACATGGTTCGCCAGCTCCTCATGTATGCCACCGGCTCCGAGCCCCACTACTCCGACCGCCGCGAAATCACGCGCATCCTCACGCAGACGAAGCCGAACAACTACGGCCTCCGCTCCCTCATCGACGCCATCGCGCAGAGCGAGCTGTTCCTCACGAAGTAAGACCACACCAATCATGAAACGCACACTCACATTCCTCACCGCCTTCACCGTCGCTATCGCTACACTCACTCATGCTGCCGATGAAGGGTTCGAATCAATCTTCGATGGCCAAACCCTGAAAGGCTGGCATGTCAGTGCCAAGTCCGGCCATAGCCGCGCCAGCAACAATAAAACCGGTGGCGACTGGAAGGTCGTGGACGGCGCGCTCACTGGCACGCAGGATATACCGGGCAATGGCGGCATCATCCTGACGGACGCGAAGTATTCCGAGTTCGAGATCACGCTGGAGATGAACAACGACTTCGGCCCGGATAGCGGGCTCTTCCTTCGCTGCACCGAGGACGGCAAGTGTTACCAGGGACTCATCGATTTCCATCCCGGTGGCAGCCTCATGGGTCTCTACGGCGAAGGACTGGGCGGCAAGCCGCACCTCCGTTTCTTCAACTTCGGAAAGACCGAGAGCGAAATCTCCCTCACTCCCGACCGCACCCCGCAGCCGGTGGCGATGACGCCGGAGCAATGGAAGACCTTTTGGAAGGCGGATGGCTGGAACGAGTTCAAGATGCGCATCACTGGAGGCGACAAGCCTACCATCACGACTTGGATCAACAGTATGCAGATCATGACTTGGACCGAGACGGAGGCACGGCTTCCAGTCGAAGGTCACATCGGTCTCCAGGTGCATGGCGGCGGCAACGAGGTCGGACGGTTTGTGCGCTACCGAAACATCCGCATCAAGAACCTTGCAGCTCCAACAGCGCAGCCCGCCGAAAGTCCCGCGCCTTTCTCCGCTGGATGTCAGGCATTCACCTTCAACCGCTTCACCGTCTATGAGGCCATCGAGAAGACGGCGGAGGCGGGCGGGACGGTGATCGAGTTTGTATCAGGGCAGAAGCTCAGCAAGACGGAGCCGGGAAAGATCGGACCCGACATGAGCGACGAGCAACTCGCGGCGTTGCATGCGCATTTGAAAAAGCATGGTGTCGCGCCGGCGAGCATCTTCATCGGCATCCCGAATGACGAAGCGGGGGCGCGGAAGGTTTTCGAGTTCGGGAAGCGGCTCGGGGTGAAGTCGTTCAGCATGGGGCTCGTTCCAGATCAGCTCGATCTCATCGAGAAGATGGTGAAGGCGTTCGACATCCGCGTGGGCTTTCACAATCACGGAAAGACGCCGCTGAATCGCACTTGGGACCCGGCTTTCGTCCTCGACGTGGTGAAGAATCGCGATGCGCGTCTCGGTTTGTGTGCCGACACGGGGCACTGGGCGACCTCGGGGCTGAATGCGCTGGATGCGATCAAGCTGGTCGAGGGGCGCATCATCAATCTGCATCTCAAGGACCGGGCCGTCATCGGTCAGGCGTCCACGGATCTAATCCTCGGCACCGGTGTGACGGACATCGCCGGGATCGTCGCGGAGCTGCGGCGGCAGAAGTTCGCGGGCTCCATCTTCGTGGAACACGAGACGAACTGGCTGAACAGCGTGCCGGATGTGAAGCGGTGCATCGAGTTCATCCATCACCCGGTGGCGAAAGCGGCGAGCGCTTCGCCCACATCGTCTGCTGTGGTGCCGCAGGCTCCTGAGTTCCATCTCGACGAGCCGGGTTTGAAAGCCGTGGTCATCGACAGCGACGAGCGGGAGTCCTTCCTCGGCCTGCAACTCGACAGCGCCGGGCGGCTCTTTGCGGGCTGCCGCGAGGCGCTGTTTGTGTATGAGCCTGCGCCGGGCGGACTGTATGCGCCGCGCCAGTTGCTCTTCCGTTTTCCGAAGGACGCGTGGGTGTATGACATCGCGATTCGCGGCGACGATCTCTATGTCTCCACGCACACCGCGATCTACTTGCTGCCGGGTGCGGTGAAGAAGCGCGCGGGCATCGAGGCGCGGCGGCTCGTGTGGGGCTTGCCGATGATGAAGGGCTTCGACATGCACCAGGGCATTCACGGGCTCGTCATCGGACCGGAGGGCGATCTCTACTTTGCCAACGGCGACGAGATCATCGGCTACGGCGACAAGGATCGCATGGATCACTGGTCGCACTGGACGTATCATCACGGCACGAAAGGCAGTGCGATGACGGGCTGCGGCGGCGTGTTTCGCTTCAGCCCGGATGGGGAAAAATTCAGCGTCGTCGCTGCAGGCACGCGGAACAGTTGCGGCATCGCTTTCGATCATGAGTGGAATCTCTTCACGAGCGACAACGACCACGAGGGCCGTCCCGCCGACTACGTGCCGGGCCGCGTGCTGCACGTCACGCCGGGCGCTTACTTCTCCTGGCCGCGCGGCTGGATGGTGGAGAAGACGCCATGGCGCGCGGACTTGCTCGACTCGCTGCATCCCGATGTGGGCCGCTACGTGCCGACCGGCATGGCGTATTATGATGACGCCTTCCTGCCCGCCGCGTGCCGCCACGGGCTCTACATCGCCGAATGGGGTCGGGCGAAGCTGCTGCGCTATCCGCTGCGACCACGCGGCGCATCGTTCCAAGTCGAGCAGGCGGACTTCTTCCGCGAAACGGAAACCACGGCGCGCCCGGTCGGCGTCACGGTGGGTCGCGGCGGACGGATCTTCACCAGCGTGTGCCACATGAAAGGCAACGAAGCCTCGCCGATGTATCGCAGCGAGATCGTGATGATCACACGGGCCGACGACGCGGCGAATGCGCCTTTCGAGGCTTATGAAGAGACGACGGCGAGCACTGACAAGCTCTTCGCCGAACTCGACAGCGACTCGTGGCATCGCCGCTACCGCGCACACATCGAGCTGACGCGACGCGGGTCGAGCATCGCCGATGAAGCCGCCCAGCGCTTCGCGAAAGCGCCTGACGCGAGTGCTTCGACGACGCATCTGCTGTGGCTCGTCGCGGCTTCAGGAAATCTCGATCTCATCGCGCCGCTGGTTTCATCGGCGCAGCCGATGGCCCGCCTGCAAGCGCTTCGTGCCCTGGCAAAATTCGCGCCTTCGCCGGATCGCGCCACATTTGAAAAAGCGCTCGACGATGCGAACCCGCAGGTCGTCCACACTGCGCTCGTCGCTTTGCGTGAGCGCTTCACCGAACTCCACGCGCAAGCCCGCGTCATCGCGCTGGCGCAAAGCGCGGATCGCCTTCTGCGACAAGCCGCCGTGCAACTCCTCGCCCGTCGCCTGCCTTTGCCCGCGATCCAAAAACTCTGCGAATCCACCGCGCCCGCCGAGCGCCTCGCGGGCATCCTCATCGCGGGCGAGCGCCTCACCGTGCCGCCCTTCAGCGGAGCGCTGCCGGAAAGCTGGCCGCAGAGTCCCATGCTCAGCAAGGTCGCTTACGTGGACGAAACGGTGGAATTGCACACTGGCAATTTCACCATGGCCGATGTGTGGGCCGCCGCTGCGAGGTCGCCTGAAGAACAGAGTCTCTTCGCGCTGCTCGAACGTCGTCTCGATGATCCGGTGCCCGACGACGCGAAGCAGGCCGCGTTCTTCCTCCGCCTGCTCAAAGACCCGCGCACCGACGCCCGCGCTGCCGCCATCCTCGGCATCAAGGACGCAAAGCTCGCCCAAGCCAAGCCCATCCAAGGCGCGACCAGCACCGGCATCACCGAACTGCCCGCTGCGTTCGCGAGTGTGGATTGGGCCAAGGAAATCACGCGCGGCGATGCAGCACGCGGCGCGAAACTTTTCACCGAGCGCGGCTGCACCGTCTGCCACGCCGCCAAGGCCGGTGATGCCGGCGGCGGCGGTCCATCGCTCATCGGCGCAGGCACGCGTTTCACCGTGCCCTACCTCGTCGAGTCCGTCATCACGCCGAACAAAACCGTCTCGCCCATCTTCAAATGGACCATGGTCACAAAGACCGACGGCAGCGCCATCGCCGGACTCATCACCAGCGAAACCGCGAGCGAACTCGAACTCCTCCTCCCCGCCGGCATCCGGCAGAACATTCGCATCAAGGACATCGCAAAGCGCGAACTCCAGGACCGCTCGCCGATGCCCGAAGGCCTCATCCAAATGCCCGACGACCTCCGCGACCTGCTCTCGTTCCTCACTGGCCTGAAGGACAAGTGAGCCCGCGTTTCGTTCCACTCCAACCACTCCCGCGCCATGCGCATCCCGCTGCTGATTCTCCTCGCGACCTCGACGCTCAGCGCCGCTGAGGCGGAGCTGCGCGGATATCTCGAAACGCATTGTTTCGATTGCCACGACTCGACGACGAAGAAGGGCGGACTCGATCTCGAAGCGTTACCAATGCAGTTCGATGCGGTGGAGCATTTCGATATGTGGGCGAAAGCCCACGACCGCATCGCCGCTGGTGAAATGCCGCCGAAGTCGCGCAAGGAGCGTCCTTCCGAAAAGGAAAACGCGGGCACGCTGAAGCTCCTCGATGATCGTTTGCACGACGCCGATGCCGCGCGCATCGCGAAGACGGGACGGGCGTTGTTTCGCCGCCTCTCCGCGCAGGAATACGAGAACGCGTTGCGCGATCTGCTGCATCTGCCCGGCCTGCGCATCAAGCATCTGCTGCCGGAGGACGAGCGCCGCCACGGCTACAACAAGATCGGTCAGGCGCTCGATCTCTCCAATGTGCATCTGAGTCAGTTCATGGATGCGGCAGACCTCGCGCTCACGGCGGCAATCGCCACGCGCAGCACGCCGCCGCCGGTTTTGCGCAGACGCTTTGGCGGCACCAGCGGCTCGGAGAATTGGAACTGGATCGCGCGCGGTGATGCGGTGCTTTTGAAGGACAAGCAGTTCGATCCCTTGATGCCGCTGCCCGCGCCAGAGCAGGATCTCTGGGGCGCGAAAGGCTCGGCGGAGGTGAAGCGGCGCAATGAGGCGCTCGGGACCAAACTCCGCGACTACCAAGGAGCCATCGGCTACTTCACGGGTCCCATCGAGCGCACGTTCAGCCAGACCATGCAGTTCTCGCCGGTTTACGCAGGGACGTATCGCATCCGCACCTCCGCGTGGGGCTTCTGGTGGGATCGGGGCAAGGTGGAGCCGCCGCATCGCAACGAGTCCTTCATGCTCTCCGTCTGGCTTCCGTCGGATGGCCCGCGCTTCATTCATTCGCCCTCGCGTCGGCTTGGCATGTTCGATGTTCCCGCGTTGGAAAGCCGCGTTCACGAATACACCGGCTGGTTTGATGTGAACGAGGAACTGCTCTTCGAGATGGGCACGCCCACCGGCTACGAGAAAAACACCGGACGCTGGGCCTCGCAGTCGCCGGGCTCGTGCGCCGTCCATTCCGGCCCCGGGATCGCGCTCGACTGGTTCGAAGTGGAAGGCCCGATCTTTGAGCAATGGCCGCCGCGCAGCCACACCGTGATTTTTGGCGACCTGCCCATTCGCCCGCTCGCGAACGACAGCGGCATGATCACACCGAAACGCGAACCGGTGCGGCAGCGCTCACGCAGTGGCGGAACCCGTCCCAGCAACGGCGAACTCACCAAGGAGGAGAAAGAAGCGCCGTTGGAGACTGTCTTCACCGCGCATCCGCAGGAGGACGCGACGCGGCTGCTCGCGCAGTTCCTTCCGCGTGCGTTTCGTCGTGCCGTGCCTGCGGACGAGGTGCAGGGCTACGTGGAAATCGTCACGCGGGAGATGAAGGGCCACGCGTGCTTCGAGGACGCGATGAAGGAAGCGTGCAAGGCCGCGCTCTGCTCCCCGGACTTCCTTTTCATCGGCGACACCGGCTTGGCCGAGAACAACGCGCCGCGCATCTGCCTCAGTGATCGCACCCTTGCCGAACGCCTCTCGCTTTGGTTTTGGAACAGCATCCCCGATGAGGAATTGCTCGCGCTCGCCAACGAAGGTCGCTTGCACCTTCCCGAAAACCTCAAGCAGCAAACCGACCGCCTGCTCGCCGACGCGCGCTCGGATCGCTTCATCGCCGACTTTACCGACCAATGGCTCGACCTGCGCAAGATCGACGCCACGCAGCCCGACACCAAGCTTTACCCGGAAGCTCGTGAGCATCTGAAGCACAGCATGATCGCGGAAACTCGAGCCTACTTGCGTGAGCTGATCACGAAAGACCTCAGCGTCACGCATCTTGTGAAATCGGATTTCGCGATGCTCAATCAGAGCCTCGCCGATCACTACGGCATTCCCGGCGTCACGGGTTGCGACCTCCGCCGCGTCTCTTTGCCAGCGGACAGCCCGCGCGGAGCTTTCCTCACGCAGGCCGCCGTCTTGAAAGTCACCGCCAACGGCACCAGCACCTCTCCTGTCACACGCGGCGCGTGGATCAACGAACGCCTCCTCGGCAACATCATCCCGCCACCGCCCGCTGGGGTGCCTGCCATTGATCCCGACACCCGTGGGGCGAAGACCATCCGCGAGCAGTTGGCAAAACACCGCTCCGACACGCGTTGCGCGGGTTGCCATGCGAAGATTGACCCACCCGGTTTCGCGCTGGAGAGCTGCGATGTCATCGGCGGCTTCCGCGAGCGCTACCGCTCGGCAAGTCTCGGTACCACCACCATCGCGTTCCACTTCGCCTCCGGCTGGGACCCAAAAGTCCGCCTCAATCAGCCCGTCGACCCCTCCGGCCAGCTCCCCAGCGGCGAGCACTTCAAAAACCTCGCCGACTTCCAATCCCTCGTCCTGCGCAACCCCGATGCCCTCGCCGCGAACATGGTCCGCCAGCTCCTCATGTATGCCACAGGCTCCGAGCCCCACTACTCCGACCGCCGCGAGATCACCCGCATCCTCGCACAAACCAAACCGAGCAACTACGGGCTCCGCTCGCTCATCGACACCATCGTGCAGAGCGAGCTGTTCCTAGCGAAGTAGGACCACACCCGTCATGAAACGCACCCCTCCCGGTGCTCACCGCCGTCCTGCTCGCGGCAATGGCCGCGTTGCACGCTGCATGAGTTTCCGTGCCCACCGCGCCGGGCATTTCCACCCTCTGAAAACATTTTTCGGCAAATGAAGCGGGCACTGGTCATGTTTGTTTAGTGACCGACTCCGAACAGCAACGCCATGACCTCTTCCTCCGACTCTATGTGGAGCATGAGGAATCGTTGCGTGGCTTTGTGCGGTCGTTGGTGCCCACGTTGGAGGATTCGCGCGAGGTGATGCAGGATGTGGCGGCGGTGCTGTGGCGGAAGTTTGAGGACATCACCAGCATGGATGACTTTCGTCGCTGGGCGTTTGGAGTGGCGCGGTTTGTGGCGATGGAATTTCTGCGCACTTGTCGCCGGGATCGGCATGTGTTTGGCGATGAGGCGCTGCGGTTGCTGGCAGTGGCTTCCGAGGAATCGGCGGATGCTTTTGAGGCGGAGCGTCGGGCTTTGAATGATTGCCTTCGCAAATTGACGGATGATCAACGCACGTTGGTGGAAGAGGCCTACGAGCCAGGGGTGCGCATTGATGAACTTGCAGCGCGAGCGGGCCGCAGTGCGATGGCCCTCTACAAATCGCTGCACCGCATTCGCATCGCATTGCTGAACTGCACTCAACAGGTGCTCGCACAGGAGGAACTGACATGAATCGAACTGAGCATGAGCTTGAACTGATGTTCCTCTACTTGGAAGGCGTTGCTTCGCTGGAAGAGACGCAGGAGTTGGAATCACTCATCGTGAAGGATGCGAGGGTACGTCAGGACTTTCTGCGCTATGCACATCTCGATTCGGCGCTCGCGGGAGTTCGTAGATCGCAGCCGTCGGTGGGGGCTCCACGTCGCTCCGTCTGGCTCTCCTGGCGTCCGCTTACCGCAGCGGCGGCGGGGATTGTGTTCGGCATGTTCTGCACGTCGGTGCTCTTTGCTTATGCAGTCCCACGCCTTCAGCCATTGGTTAATCATGTGCTGGCACTTGCGAATGCAGGCTTTGAGGAAAGCGTTGCACCTGCACCCGATGGCGTGCCGGTTCGCTATGCACAGTGGAGCGGAGATTTCGCGGAAATTGTCGAGGCACAGCAAGGCATCAGGCCGAGGGAAGGACGCCGGATGCTACGCTTCTTGCGTTCAGATTCGACCGTGTCGCCGGAGCCGGAAAAGAACGTCCACGGGAATCTCTATCAAGTGGTGGATATGCGTTTCTACCGAAACGAGATCGCCGATGGGCAGGCATCGGTGGACTGGTCTGCGTGGTTTAACTGGGTTCCGGGTGACGGCGAAAAGGGGATGAAATTCATGACGAGCGTGTGGGCTTTTACGGGCGACACTTCCATCCTGCCGGTGAACTGGAAGGATCATCTCTATCTTGAGACAGCCAAGAACTCGCGCACGGTCACCGTGGATGATGCTCCGAAAACATGGCGGCAGATTGCCGGACGCATGATCGTTCCGCCCAACACGGATTTTCTGGTGATCGAGCTGAAAGCGATACCGAATTCACCGGCACAAGGCGTAGGCCCGTATCGCTTCAGCGGCTGCTTCGCCGATGACGTGCAGTTGATTCTGCAAACTCATTCCCGGCAGCAGTCAGTTGCGCAGCGCAGCGCCGCCAACTGAAAACCATTCCCCGTTTTTTATTCAAACCCACCCATCCGCGCCATGAACACAACATCCCGCCGTTCCTTTATCCACCGCGCTGCTTTGCTACCGCTCGCGGCATCACTTCCTCTATCCAAAGCAACAGCCGCGTTCTCGCCCATCGAGCGCACGGGTGGTCCTTTGCTAAAACCAGGGCTTAACGCCTATTCGTTTCTTGAACTGCTCAACGAGAATATGAAGGACGCGAGCAAGGGCATTGACCTCTTCGCCGTCGTGGTCTTCTGCGCGAAGCACAACATCGAGGCCGTGGATCTCACAGGCTACTTCTTTCCCGGCTATCCGAAGGCTCCGCCGGACAGCTATGTGAACCGCATGAAACGCTACGTGCATGATCGTGGCATCGTCATCAGTGGCACGGGCGTGAAGAATGATTTCGCCACGGCGGACAAGGCCGTGCGTGCCGAGGGCGTGGAACTGACGAAACTCTGGATCGAAGTGGCCGCGCGGCTCGGTGCGCCCGTGGTGCGCGTCTTCGCGGGGCCGAAGGGCGAGGTCAAAGACTGGCGGGCAGCCGTGAACGGAGCCTCGCGCGAGGACGTGGAAAAATGGATGGCCGACGCGGTGCGTGAATGCGCCGAGCATGGCGAGAAGTTCGGAGTCATCGTCGCGGTGCAGAACCACGGTGACTTTCTCAACACCGGCCCCGAGCACATCAGCCTGCTCAAGCGCGTGGACCACGAGTGGTGCGGTGCGCTGGTGGACACCGGCAAATACCTCACCGACGACCCGTATGCCGACATTGCCATGATGGTGCCCTACGCGGTGAATTGGCAAATCAAGGAGACCCTCGGCAGCTCGACGAAATCACCGGCCACCGATTTCAAGAAGCTCGCGAAGATCATCCACGACGGCGGCTATCGCGGCTTCGTGCCGATTGAGACGCTTGCGATGGCTCGCAAGGACTACGATCCGTTTGTCGAGGTAGAAAAAACGCTCGCTGGGCTGCGCGAGGGCATCGCCGCGCTTGGTTGATTTATTCCGGTCATGTCCCGATTGCTCTATCTGCTGCTGACGACGGCCCTCATGGGCATGGCTTTCCGTGCTCTGGCTGAGGTCTCGCCTTATCCTCAGGCAAAGGGCATCGAAGCCTCGCCGGACTATCGCGTGCGAGCAGGCGGCAAGGACATCTTCGTCCACAAGACGCCAGCTTTTTCCATGACGACATTTGCGTTCATTGGCGATGCTGAGGTCGTCGTGGAAGTTCAGCGTCCAATCAAGGCCGCTGTCATCCGGCCTTTGTCATTGGGCATCACAGCGAGCGTGAAGGCGGACACGCTGCGCTTTCGCATCAGCCGCCCATGTTGTCTCGCGATTGAGGTGGATGATGATCTTCGGCGTCCGCTGTTTCTTTTTGCGAATGCTCCCGAGGTGAACACTCCCCAGCGTGGCACCGCTGGCGTTCACTATTTTGAAGGCGGGAAGATTCACGAGGTCGGCAGGATCGAACTGAAGAGCGACGAGACTGTGTATCTCGCCGGCGGAGCCGTGGTGCGCGGGGTCATTCGCGCCAACCATGCCACCGGTATTCGCATCCTCGGGCCGGGCATTCTTGATGGCTCCACGCGCGACAAACAAAGACAGTCCGTGATGTTGACCGGCTGCCGCGATTTGGAAATCAACGGCCCCATCGTGCTCGGCAGCTACGGCTGGAGCATCGTCCCGCGCCTTTCGGAAAACATCCGCATTAGCAATGTGAAAGTCGTGAGCTGGCGCGACAACGACGACGGCTTCGATCCCGACAGCTCACGCCATGTGACCGTGGAGAACTGTTTCTTCCGCACCAAGGATGACTGCATGGCGGTGAAGGCGCACGGCCATTTCGGAAAAGATGCGGCGCCCTCCGGCAAGAATCCCGACAGCTTCAACACCGAGGATGTGCGCGTCACGAAATCCACCTTCTGGAGTTCCGAATGGGGCCACGCGCTCACCGTGGGCTTCGCCGTCAGCGCGCCTGCCATTCGCAACGTCGTGTTCGAGGACTGCGACATCATCAAGAAGGAGAAAGGTCCGGCGATGAGCATTGATAACCACGACCTCGGCCTCGTGGAAAACTTGCGCTTTGAAAACATCCGCATTGAGGACGGCTGCGACAAGCTGCTTGCGCTGAAGGTGGCCTTTTCCGAATACAGCGCCGACTGCCCGCCCGAATACTTCCGCAACAACGCGGGGCGCAAAGCTCCGAACGGCGAGCCATGGGAAAACATCCTGCGCGAGAAGCGGGCATCGAAACGCGGCACGATTCGCAACGTGCTGTTCAAGGACATCGGCGTCATCGGCGACCGTATGCCGGACTCGGACATCCGTGGCTTCAGCCCGATGAATGAAGTCAGCGACATCGTGTTCCAGAACGTCACGTTTCAAGGCCAGGTGCTGAAGTCTGCCTCGGAAGCGATACTTCGGATTCGCAATGCGACCAATGTTCGATTCGCAGAATAGCAAACTCACCACGGGCAAAGGCAATGCTGATAGCCAACGAAGAAGTTCTCAAGCAATGCGGCATGCACGTCCTCGATCGCACAGCCGACAAGCGGACGATGCTCTTTCAACACCCGAGATGAAGCACCATGGCAACCGCGCCGGACAACCACGACGCCCACAACTATGCCGAGCGCATCCGCGAGCGGTTGCCGAGGCGTTTGCAAGAGCTTCGTGAAGCCTGCGGCCTGAGCATGTATGCGCTGTGGATGAAGTGCGGTGTCTCGCGCGACATGATCAGCCGTATCGAAGGCGGTGAATCCATCCCGACGCTGCATGTCGCCGCACGGCTGGCGCATGGGGTGGAGAAGACGCTGACGGAGTTCGTGGAGCCGATGGAGGATGAGTAGGCGCGGAGCGTCCGAGATGTCGGACTAACGCACCTCGCGGGGCCTGTGCTCCAATTGCGGCCATCACACCTGATGCCCAGTTGTGGGACAACGTTCGCAGCAAGTTCATCAATGGCGGCATCGGCCTTGGAAGCAACCCAAAGCGCCAGGTTGTTGTACCACTCATGAGCGGTGCCAGCCACGAGCCGCGCCATGAAGTCAATCCAAAGCAGTTCGGCCCCGATCACTACCGCGATCCCGAGCCTAGCGAGTTCAAGACGCATGTCCTCGCCGGACTCGACTGGGCCTTCGCCCATAGGCGGAATTGTCCGGCACAGAGCGTGCTCATCTACGCTTGGAACGAACACTCCGAAGGCGGCTTCATCTGCCCGACGATGGGCGAACCTCCAGGCTACAAACCTAACACCCGTTTGCTAGACGAACTTGGCGCGGCGATCCACGACTGGAAGTCCAGGCAGTGAAAAACTTGGCCCGGTTGCCACATCCGACACAACGTTTGCCGACAGTCTGGTTGAGTTTCCAGCGTTCACCCATGACACCTTATGCATCACTGCCTCCTTGCCATCCTCCTTTTTGCTTTTGCCATTCAACTCCCGGCGGCGACGAGGCCAAACATCATCATCTTGCTCGCCGACGACCTCGGGTACGCTGATCTTGGTTGCCAGGGATCGAAGGAAGTCATCTCACCGAACATCGATTCCATCGCCGCCAATGGAGTGCGATGCACAGCGGGTTACGTGACCGCGCCGCAGTGCTGTCCTTCGCGGGCAGGACTCATGACCGGGCGGTATCAAAATCACTTTGGTTTTGAGGCGAATCCACCGCCATCGGTTGAGCCGAAGGTAGGCCTGCCCGTGAACGAGCGCACCCTTGCGGACCGGATGAAGGCGGCAGGTTACACCACGGGCATGATTGGCAAATGGCACCTGGGCAAGATGGAGCCCATGAGGCCTTACAACCGGGGCTTTGACGAGACCTTTTGGCACCCGAGCGGCGGGGTGTTGTTCCCGGACCCGAAGACGGGCTTCATCAACGAGCTGTATCGAGGACCAAACCCGGTCCAAGAACCGGAATACTCCACGGATGCGTTTGGGCGCGAGGCCGTGGCGTTCATTGATCGTCATCAGCGCGAGCCGTTCTTCCTTTATCTCGCCTTTGTGCCACCCCACTGGCCCATGGAGGCCAAGCCGGAGCATCTGGGGAAGTTTGCGCACATCCCGGACCTGCACCGGCGGACGATGCTGGGCATGATGGCCTCGCTCGATGAGAACGTGGGGCGCGTCCTCACCAAGCTGCGCGAAACGGGACTGGAAGAGAACACGCTGGTCTTTTTCCTCAGCGACAATGGAGGCCCTACCGGTCATGCGCGACCTCAGCCAGACGCTGATTTCGAATACGGCCAGAACACCTCGAAGAACGATCCGTGTCGCGGGGTGAAGGGCGACCTGCTCGAAGGCGGCATCCGCATTCCATTTCTCGTGCAATGGAAAGGCCACATCCCAGCGGGCAAGGCCTATGACAAGCCCGTGATCAGCCTTGATATCACACCTACTGCGCTCGCGCTAGCCGGAGTTACGCCGCAGCCGGATTGGAAGCCCGACGGGACCAACCTCATGCCCTTCCTCACAGGCGAAAACGCCGCCTCCCCGCACGACACCCTCTTCTGGCGCTTCCGCTTCCCGCCCTCGCAGCCTGCGCTCTACCGCTGGGCGGTTCGGCAAGGCGATTGGAAGCTCGTAAAGAGCGGCCAGGAGCCCTTGAGCCTTTACGATCTTTCCACAGATATCGGCGAAACCAGGGACCTTGCGAAGAGTCAGCCTGATCGCGTGGCAACGATGACAACCGCCTACAAGCGGTGGGACTCGCAAAACTTGGAGCCCATGTGGAGTGATGAGCCGCGCTCAATCCTTTTTGGCACCCACCAGGCAAAAGTCAAGATTGCCGCCACGGAGATCACTGCAACCTGCACCGGCGACGATCCGCAACTCGTCTTCACCCCCGCGCCCGCCGCACGCGGGCCGTTCACTTTGGAACTGAAGATGCGATCCACCGCCAAAGGCCCCGCGCAGGCGTTTTGGAGCACGGACGAAAAGCCCGTCTTCTCTCCGCAGAAGAGCATCACCTTTGAGCCCGACCACGAAGGCAAAGAATGGAAAAACTACACGGTCAAACTGCCCACCGGTTCACTCAAATACCTGCGCTTTGATCCCAGCTCCGCTCCCGGTCTCGCCCGCATTGCCCGGGTGGTGCTCAAGGATGCTGAAGGCAAAGTGGTGAAGGCATGGATGGGGCAAGCTGCCCCGTAACGTATGTCAGCATTTGTGTGATCAATACGCGGGCAATGCCCTTGAGTTTTGGGAGGTGCGATGCGTTGGAGGTCGGCGGGTTCGTGGAAGGATTCGGATTGAGAGGATTCGCCGTACGCGTTTACGATGGGGCCAGCCTCGGAGGGAGCGCCGGTGTCGTCGGGAATTGCAGGCCAACGAAAGTGCCTTTGTTCATTGAACGATACTGCGCGCGCCAATATGCATCACTGAATTTCAGCCCGGCCAGAAGGCCGGACTGAAAACTTAAAGCCCAGTCGCCGCTTTTTTTGAGCGCCTCGGACCACGGGAGCAAGGTGCCCTTTGCGTTCACGACAATGCCAGGAATATGGTAAACCAAGTGTCTATTTTGGCTCGCTGAGGTAATGCTTCTCGGTCGTAGCCGTGCTAGTGTGCCCGAGGTTCTGTGATGCTGCCTTTATCGCCGCGCTGCGCGCATGAATCGCTTCTTCGGTAATACGCCTTACGTCGTCGGCATAGAGCCCGCGAAGCCGGTGCAAGGGCTTCTTGGCTTTGCCAGTATACGGGCGCAACCAATTCTGCGGCTCGCGCTCAAACCATCCGTCGCGGTCGGTGGTGGACGGGTTCACGATCAGCATTCCCTTGGGGATGGAAAGCAGGGTCTTGGCAAAGTCCAGGTTGATCACCATGGCGCGGTAGATGGCGCCGGTCTTGGTGAGGTAGCCTTCCTCCGGGCGGTCGTGAAGATGCACGAACAACTGGCCACGATCTTCCTGGAGCCATTCGCGCCGGCACGCCTTGATCTCTGCCCGGCGCAAGCCCGCCCAACGCGCCAGCCCCAGGCAGAGGTACATGTCTAGGGCTATCGTGGCGAGTTCTTCGATGCTAGCGTCCATGTTGTCGATATCAGCGGTTGGTGGCGGTGCCTTTATCATGGGCAGCCATTGAACCACCGTGGCATCCTCTGGCACGATCATCTTCTGCTCTGCGTAAATGGGTCGGAGCGCAGGGATGAAAATGCTGCACGCTTGGCGCACGGCGGAGTTGATCGCGGCGTTCTCCACGCGGCGGGTGGACAAGTCGAGCTTGCCGCCCTGTTTCTTGGCCATGAACTCCTTCCACAACTTGGGTCCGATCTCGGACAGCTTCACCTGGGCCAGTGTTTTGCCCCAGGTCAGGGCGATCATCCGCTTGAGTCTGCCCACATTGTGCTCGGCGGCGATGGGGCTGCATCGTTTTGGCATCTCAAGGTAGAGTTTGGTGGCGTCCTCCACCGTTTCGCTGCCCTTCGATCTCCGTTTGGCGGCCGTTTCTTCGAGGTGATTTTTCGCAACTCGTTTCGCTTCCAGGAGATCTGAGGTCCCCGTGCCGAATTCGATGGAGTGGGTTTTGGTGCGGGAGCGCAGCCGCCAGGTGCCGGTCGCGTTCTTCACCATCGAATATCGCCGCCCATCAAACATGATGTGCTCTCGCTTTGATTTCGCCTTGTCGTCGCCTCGCTTCCGTTTTGATCCTGAACTTCGGTCAATTTCGGTCATTTTTCGGTCAAAGTTGGTGATTGCGCTTCTTGGAAGTCACATTTCACCCGCTTTGAGCCTATGAGGCTCCCGCCTTGATTCCAAGGCTTTCCCAACCCCGCGAAGGGGTGGGTACCGGTGGTCGGACTCGAACCGACACTTCTTTCGAAACAAGATTTTGAGTCTAGCGTGTCTACCAATTTCACCACACCGGCAAGTCTGGGAATGAGAAACGCTAGGAAAGCAAGAGCGCGGGGCTTTGCAAGGGCTTTAACCCAAGCGCCACGATTGATCGGGGCTGATAGTTGAGTGTTGAGCTTGCGAAGCACCCCCGCAGGGGGAATCGAGAGCATGAACGACCTGCGCAGTCTCATACCAAACACAGTAACATTTGGGTAAATTGCCTGGATGCAGAGGAGTGTCCACGCTCCCTTTTTCAGGCAGCGCAATTATACCATTTATCAATTGTAAATGGTATTAGCCGGGCCGCGCCTAAAGCTCGCTGCGGTGCGTCTCTTCCGCCATCCACACGGCCACCAGGGTGATGGCGGACATGATGAGCAAGTACACCGCCACGGGCCACGGCCTGCCATCGCTCCACTTGAGCAGCGAGGTGGCGATGAGCGGCGCGAGCCCCCCGGCCAGCGGCGACGCCAGTTGATAGCCCAGCGAAGCACCGCTGTAGCGCACGCGGGTGCCGAACAGTTCGGAAAAGAAGGCGGCCTGCGGACCATACATCGCCGCGTGGCCGATCAGGCCTATGACCACCGCCGCCCCGACGATGACCGGGCTGCGCGTGTCCAGGAGCAGGAAGAATGGAAAGGCAAACAGCGCCAGGAACAAAGCGCCGCCGAGGTACACAGGACGGCGGCCAACCTTGTCCGACAGCATGCCAAAGCAGGGAATCGCCACCAACTGCACGGCCGAACCGAGAAGCACGGCATTGAGCATGGAGTTCTGGCTCAGCTTCAACTGCTGGGTGCCATAGCTGAGCACGAGAATGGTGAAGATGTAGAAGAAGGCGTTTTCTGAGAAGCGCGCGCCCATGGCGACCAGCACGTTGCGAGGATGATCACGCAGCACCGCCAAAATAGGCACTTTGGGGCCGGGCTCAGCCGCCTTTGCCTGCTCAAACACAGGACTCTCGATGATGCGCAGGCGGATGAACATGCCCACGCCCAGCAAGACGATGCCGAGCAGAAACGGCACCCGCCAGCCCCATGCCAGAAAGCTGGCTTCGGGCATTGAGGAGACGACGTGAAACACCGCGTTGGCCAGCAGCAGCCCCACGGGCACGCCTGCCTGCACCCAGCTTGCCTGAAAGCCGCGCCGACCGGTCTTGCCATGCTCCACCGCCATCAGCACCGCGCCGCCCCACTCGCCGCCCACGCCGAAGCCCTGGAGGAACCGCAGCAGCACGAGCAAGATAGGCGCCGCGATGCCGATCTGGCCATAGGTGGGCAGCAGCCCGATGCCAAAGGTGGCCACGCCCATGATCATGAGGGTGGTCACCAGCATGGTCTTGCGCCCCAGCTTGTCGCCATAATGGCCGAAAACAACGCCTCCCAGCGGCCTGGCGACGAAGCCCACCGCATAGGTGGCAAACGCCGCAGCCGTGCCCGCCACCGGGTCAAAATTGGGGAAGAACAGCTTGTTGAACACCAGTGCCGCCGCCGTGCCGTACAGGAAGAAGTCGTACCATTCGATGGTGGTGCCGATGAAGCTGGCGAGAACCACGCGGCGGATGTCTGGGGCGGGAGGGGTGTGCACCACGCCACACTAGCGGAAACCTGCGGCGCGGATCAACTGTCGAATCGCTTTTTGCAGGCTGTCCCATGGACCCATCCATAGGTCGAAACCCCTGCCTCCGCCTTCCAGATCGCGTGTGGACATTTTGGGAGCGGCACACTAGTCTGGTTTCCACCATGAAAGCTTCTCTCTGTCTGATCGCCTCGCTTGTGCTTGCCTCGTGGGCTGTGGCGCAGGAACCTTCGCCTGCCGAGAAACTCGGATGGAAACTGGCCATCCACTCCTACACGTTTCAAAAATTCTCGATCTTCGACGCCATCGACAAGACGGCCGCGATGGGCATCAAGAACATGAGCATCTCCGGCAGCGTCAACCTGCTGGAGGACGGCAAGATCAAGAAAGCCTCGACGGTGGGCATCTCCGATCAGGACGCGGCGGCCATCAAGGCGCACATGAAAGAGAAGGGGATCGACTGGCCTTTTGTCAACATGGGGGTGGTCAAGCCCACCATCGACGAGGCGGAGAGCCGCAAGATCTTTGAGGGTGCCAAACGCCTGGGCATCGAAGTGCTCGTGGCCGAACCCGAGACCCATGGCAAGATGGAGGAACTGGCACCGGTGATGGATGTGGTGGAGAAGCTGGCGAAGGAGTATAACATCAAGGTTGCCATCCATAATCACCCCGGCCCCAAGAGCTTTTACTGGAACCCGGACACCGTGCTGGCCGCCGTCAAGGGCCGCAGCCCGCTGCTCGGTTCCTGTGCCGACGTCGGCCACTGGGTCCGCTCCGGCCTTGATCCGGTGGACTGCCTTCGCAAGCTGGAAGGCCGCGTCATCACCCTGCATTTCAAGGACCTCAACGAGATGAGCCCGAAGGCCCACGACGTCCCCTGGGGCACCGGCATCAGCAACGTCAAGGGCATGCTGACGGAACTCAAACGGCAGCACTTCCAGGGCGCGATCTGCGTCGAGTACGAGTACAACTGGGACAACTCCGCCCCGGAGATCGCTGAGTCCGCCAAGTTCTTCAACGCCACCTGCGCAGAACTGGCCGAGCCCTGATCGTCCCGCTACGCTCCTAACAAGGCCAGCGCATTGCGCAGCAAGTCCAACCCGGTGGCCTGGCTCTTTTCCGGGTGGAACTGCACCGCGACGAGATTCGGCTTGATGATGCCGGAGGCAAAATCCGTGCCGTAGTGGGTGGTGCAGGCAATCAGGCTGCGGTCTTCGACCTCGGGATAGTAGGAATGCACGAAGTACACGTAGCTCGGATCGGGCAGGCACGTGTGCAGCGCTGCGGCGCGCGGCTGCCATTGCGCCTGGTTCCAACCCATGTGCGGAATCTTGAGCCCGGAATCGGGGGCAAATTTGCGCACGCGACCAGGGGCGATGCCGAGACCCTCGACACCTGGGGATTCTTCGCTGCTGGCAAACAGCAACTGGTAGCCGAGGCAGATGCCGAGATAGGGGCGCTCCTCAGCGAGCCAGGCTTTGAGGGGTTCCCAAAGCTGGTTTTGCCTGAGGATGCGCACGCTGTCGCCAAACGCGCCCTGACCGGGGAAGACGAGCATGTCGATGCCGTCGAAATCCGCCGGGGCCGTGACGAGTTGCGCCGGGTGGCCGACAGCGACGAAGGCATTGAGCACGCTGCGCAGGTTGCCAGCGCCGTAATCGAGAACTCCTAGTTTCATGGCCACTAGAGCATGTCCTTGGTGCTGAGCACGCCGCTGATGCGGGGATCAAGCTGGGTGGCCTGGTCCATGACCTTGGCCAGGCCCTTGAAGATCGCCTCGGCCATGTGGTGAGCGTCTTTGCCACGCTGGATTTCGATGTGCAGGTTGGCCAGGGCGACCGTTGAAAAACCGCGCATGAATTCCTCCACAAGCTGGAAGTGGAAGCCGATGCCGATGGCATCCACCCGCTCGGGCACCGTATACACGAGCAACGGGCGGCCACTCAGATCGATGGCGACCTGGGCGAGGGTTTCATCCATGGGCAGGAGACACCAACCGTAGCGGCGGAGGCCTTCCTTTTTGCCGAGCGCCTCGCGGAAGCACTGGCCGAGTACAATGCCGACATCTTCCACCGTGTGATGGAAGTCGACTTCGATGTCGCCCTTGGCCTCAACGGTCAGATCGAACAGGCCGTGCTTGGCGAACAGCGTGAGCATATGGTCCAGGAAGGGCACTCCGGTCTTGATGCTGCTACGACCGCTGCCATCCACGGTCAGTTCCATGCGGATGTCGGTTTCCGCAGTTTTGCGGTGGCAGGAGGCGGTTCGGGGCTGGCTCATGAGCCCATATTAACCGCAGGGCTTGGCCGGGGGCAAATGGGGATTGAGCCTAAACCCGGGAATGGCTGACAGCCGATCTGCGCCCGTCATTGGCTCCACAAGGCTTTCCGCTTCTTGGGCGGTATCACCTTCTCGATACAGCCGCTTCGAACCGGACGGCCTTGTGAAACCAAGCACGAACCCATCTCAACTACCTTCCATCCCCGGATTTAGGCTGAGTGCCGGGGCGATGCCGGGGCAAAAAAAAGAGGCGGCTGTCACCAGCCGCCTCTCGAAAGAACGTGAACCGCCCAGGCTAGGCCTTTTGCTTGCGCTTTTGCAGGAACATCACGGTGAGAAGGACGGCGAGCAGACCGCCGCCGCCGATGAACAGGTACTTCTGGATGCCACCCTCTTCTTCAGCGGGAACCTGGGCCACGGGTGCCGTCGCGGCATGAGGCTTCTTGGCCTTGCCCTTGTCTTTGTCCTTGTGGTGAGTGGACGCGGCGGCCTCTTTGCCGACCTCCGCAGACGGGCTGTCGGCGCTGGTGAGGGGGGCACTGTCCGACTTCGCAGCCTCCTTGGAGTCCTTCTTTTCCACTTTCGCCTTTTCTGCCGCAGCCAGGGCCTCCGCCACGCGGCTGTCGGTGGCTGGAATCGTGCTGGTCGAAAGGGCATTGACCTTGCCGTTGCCATACGTCCGCTGGGCAGTGCGCTTGGCGGCCGCCTCCTTTTTCAGATTCGCAAGCTGGGCGCGCAGGGTTTGCACGGATTTGTTGGACAGGCTCAGTCCGCTGACCGCAGCGGCGCGATTGAGGGCGGTTTCGGCCTGTTCGATATTGCCGTCGGCCAGGAAACGCGTCGCCGCCACCAGCGCCTCGTTTTGAGTGGTGAGCTTGTTGAGGTCAAAAGTCTTCAGCTTTGCCATTTCATCGATCACCACCTTGCTGGCCAGTTGCAACGACTTCAGATCGTATTTGTAGATGGTGAACCAGCGTGTTGGCGGCTTCATTTTCTTTTCCACGTCGGTTTGGGTCTTAAATGCTAGAAGCTCGGCATCAATGGCCTTCTGGGTGCGAACGCGGATGGGGTCGGTGGGAAGCATCTTGGCAATGCTGTCCGTGCGGCGCTTTAGCAGCGCCGGTTGCTCGATGATCATACGGTCCAGCTGCTTTTTGTAGGAGGTCAGGATTTCGAGCACCTCGGGGATGGCTTTGACATACTGCAGCGTGTCGGTGTAGCCATCGTTGGGATTGGACATGCTTTGCCACTCGGTGAGCGCTTCCCTCAGCTTGCCCTCGGCCGCGAGCTCCTTCATGTCCCGACGTACGCGGAAGGCGTCAATCGAGTGCGCATCGCGTTTCACCATGTCCGGCTGGACCCATTCGCCTTCCACTTTCACCGCTCCGCCGACGACCTTTTCCTTTTCGGCCTGAAGAGTCTTGATGATACCTTCGACCTCCGTTGCCTGAGGGGTGTTTGCGTACTTCGTCACAAATGGGCGCAGCTGGTCCTGAATGAGCGATTCATACTTGTCCGCCGTCAGCAGATCAGCCGTGGGCAGCAGTTTGCGCAGCGTCACGATTTCCGTTTCTTCCGGCTTCTGTTTGATGATCTCAGCGATGGCTGTTTTCGGTTCCGTCCGGGTATCGTGGATCGTGCCTACCACCACGTAATCGAAGGTCACGGTATCAGGGGTCTCAGACAGCACCCTGGCGTTCGGGTATTTTTTCCCGTCTTTCATGATCACGACATCGGCGCGCAGCAGGGAGGGAAGGACGAGCAGCGCGGACAAGAAGGCCATGCCCAGGTGGTGGCAGCGGTGTTTCATAGAGATCAAAAAGAGTGTATCGAGGGATTAGAAGCAGCGGAAATGCTGTGATTATCAGGATTCACGATCTGAGTAAAGTGTGAAGACGCATTCAATCCGAACTCGGCAACCGGCCCTGCCTGTTGCCCGCCAATCGTCGTGAGAGGTGCTTTCGCCCCTTTTTATCGCTTTTCCGAGCGGCAGGGGAGGGGATGTGGCGGTCGCAGCCGCCGGCGGGCAGAAATCAGCGCGCCGAGGGCGGTGCCCAGGTCATCTCCACCGGGCAATGGTCGGAGCCATAAATGTCCGCACGGATGGCGCAGCTTTGCAACTGGGGGCGCAGCGATTGGGAGGCCAGCCAGTAGTCGAGCCGCCACCCGATGTTTTTCTCGCGCGCCGATCCGCCGGTGCGCATGGTCCACCAGGTGTATCGGCCAGGGTTGGGATCAAACTCGCGAAAGACGTCCACGAAGCCGTTGGCGATGAAATGGTCGAAGCTCGCGCGCTCTTCATCACTGAAACCGGGGTTTTTGCGGTTGGACTTGGGATTGGCCAGATCAATCTCCTTGTGCGCGCAGTTCAAGTCGCCGCAGACGAGCACGGGCTTGGATTTTTCGAGGGTCCTCAGGTGACGGAGAAAAGCCTCGTCCCATTGCAGGCGATAGGGGAGGCGCGCCAGCTCTGCCTGGGAGTTGGGGGTGTAGACGTTGACAAGATGGAAGGCCGGAAACTCGACGGTGATGACGCGGCCCTCATTGTCATGCTCGTCGAGGCCCAGGCCTAGGCTGTGCCCGGTCTCGGGCAGGCGGGTGAGCACCAGCGTGCCGGAGTAGCCCTTCTTCTGCGCGCTGTTCCAGATGGCCCGGTAGCCAGGGAAGCCGCTCAAATCCACTTGGTCGGACTGGGCTTTGGTCTCCTGGAGGCAGATTACGTCCGCATCGCCCGTCAGAACGTAGTTGCGCAGACCTTTGTCCATCGCTGAGCGGATACCGTTGACGTTCCAGGTAGTGAGTTTCATGAAGGTGCGGTGTTTAGCAGGGCCGGGGGTGGCGGTGCAAACGAAATGAAGCAACTCCGCGTTGCATCCTTGATGAATGCCCTGTTCTGGTGGTTCCTGCCCGCTTCGTATGATTCACGCCCACTTTCACCTGCCCTCCCACGCCTGGGATGCGGAAGGGCTGCGCCTTACCGGTGACGAGGCGCGGCACTGTGCGCAGGTGACCCGGCACAAAGCAGGGGATACCGTGGTGCTCTTCGACGGTGCTGGACGCAAGGCGGAGGCCCGCATCGAAGTGCTGGGCAAGGAGGAGGTGCTGCTCACCCTGATTGACGAGCAGCAGATGCCCCCGCCTTCGCACCCGGTTACATTGGTGCAGGCGGTGACCAAGGGCGACACTTTTGAGCGAATCATCGAAAAAGCGGTCGAACTGGGCGTGCAACGCATCATCCCTGTCATTACTGAACGCACAATCGTCCGCCTGGAGGCGCGCGAGGCGGCGAAGAAGCATCAGAAGTGGCAGCGCTTGGTGCTTGAAGCCTGCAAGCAATGCGGCCAGGCCTGGGTGCCGGAGATCCTGATGCCGGGCACCCTGGAGGCGGCTCTGGAGCATACCGCCGGCGTATCCACCAAGCTGGTGGCTTCGCTGCACCCGCAGGCTGCGCCGCTGCGGGCGCTGTGGCCTCCTGCGGCAGTGATGCAAGAAGCCGCCGGTTTCGCGGTCATGATAGGCCCTGAAGGAGATCTCTCCGGGCGCGAGCATGCGCAGATGGAAGCCCAGGGCTGGCACGCCTGGTCCCTGGGACCCCTGGTGTTGCGCAGTGAAACAGCCGCCGTTTGCGCTCTCTCCATCCTCAGCTACGAATTGCACTCCTCAACTCATCCGCCTTCGAATGCTCGCTGAATCCAATGAAAAGATACAACTGGACTGGCTTTACAGCACCCAGTTGTTCGGGGTCAAGCTGGGGCTCGAAAACACGGCGCGATTGCTGCGCGAGCTGGAGTTGCCGGCAGCGGGGCAGAAGTTCATCCATGTGGCGGGCACCAATGGCAAAGGCAGCGTGTGCGCCTTTGTCCACAGCTTGCTGAATGCGGCGGGCGCCAGCGTCGGCCTTTTCACCTCGCCGCATCTCATCCAGTTCCGCGAGCGCATCCGTGATCAGGAGCGCATGATTAACAGGGAGGAAACCGCCCAGGGGTTGGCCAGGTTGCGTGACAAGGTCAGGGACTGGGATCCGCATCCCACGTTCTTTGAACTCACTTTTGTCCTGGCCATGGAATGGTTTGCCCGGCGGAAGACGGAGTGGGTGGTGTTGGAAACCGGCATGGGCGGCCGTCTGGACGCCACCAATGCACTGCTTCCCGAAGTCACGGTGATCACTTCCGTCAGCCTCGATCATCAGCAGGTGCTAGGGCACACCCTGGCCGAAATCGCCGCTGAGAAGGCTGGCATTATCAAGCCCGGCGTGCCGGTTCTGACCGTCAAACAGGCTCCGGAAGTGATGGAAGTGATCTCCCGCGTAGCCCGTCAGCGCGGCGCACCGCTGACGATTATTACCACCCCTGTGCGCGGCTACGAACTTGGGCTCGCCGGGCAGCATCAGCTTTGGAACGCGGCGCTTGCCGTGGCGGCGCTCAAGGTTTTAGGCTTTAAGCTGCCCGACCCGGTGCTGCGCCACGGGCTGAAGAGCGTCCACTGGCCCGCTCGCTTTCAGCCGCTGGAGAGCGGTCGCGTGATCCTTGATGGTGCCCACAACATTGATGCCGCCGAAACACTGGTGCGCACCTGGCTGCACCGTTATCCAGGGGAAAAGGCCTCGATTATCTTCGGGGCCACCCTCTCGAAGGATATCCGCGCCATCATCCGCGCCCTCCAGCCTATCGCCGCGAGCTGGCATTTCACCGGTTTTCAATCCCCCCGCGCCGCCCCTCCCGAGCAGCTTCGTGAAGTGCAGGCTTCAGCTTTTGGCAGCGCTGTGGCGACCCACGTCCATGCGTCTCCCCCGGCTGCCCTGATCGCCGCCCGGCAGGGCAAGGAACGCGTGCTTATTACCGGTTCGCTGTACCTCGCCGGCGAAGTTCTGGCCCATATGCGGGGCGAGGATGCGATCTTTCAGTGCAGCGCGCAGTGAGGGCGGCGGGGCTCGGACAGAAGTCACACCGGCAGCAACTCTGCCACATCGTGGTGCAGCAGGGCCAGGCCGGAATCGAGAGTGGCCAGCCTGCCACGCCTTTGGCGCGCGTGTTGCGCCAGCCACGCATCCGTCACCTGGGAACTGCCTTGCAGGTGGCGGTGGGGTACGTCCAGGTAGTTCAAGTCGTCGCCCCACCACTCGTGCCAGGGGTGAGCGGCCACTTGTCTCGCAAGGCTTTCCACGCAGCTGCGCTGCTAGTGTCGGCGGCGGCTTTCATGTGCAGGCGCAGCAGGGTGCCCTGGGTGATGGCACAAGTGGCGAAACGATCGCCCTTCAGTTCGGCAAACCAACGGTGCGCGCGGTCATGGTGAATGTGGGAGTTCACCTGCAAGGCCAGCAGCAGATTGCCATCCAGCAGCCAGGTCACGCCTCGTCATCCTCCATCTCCATCTGGCGCACCAGTTCTGGCGTGATCGGCAGCGCTCCGCGCGATACCGTGAAACCATTGCGCACAACGGGCTTGGCGGCTCGCCTGACGATGTTGTCTCTCGCACCGCCCGGCAGTGAACGGCGTAGCAGGCGGTTCACGGCACTGCTGAGGGTGCAGTCCTCCGCTTTCGAGAGCGACTTGGCCAGGGCGTAGAGATCGGATTCCAGGTTGACGGTCAGTCTCATGCGGACATTTTGGTGCAGTGGTGCAGTGGTGTCAAGTTTTGAGCGCATCTAAACGCGCCGTGTCCCGCAAAATACCGTGCAATCGTCCCGGAATAGACAAAGACTGCACAAGCCTGAAGCCATGCCTCCGTTTATCCGCAAAATCACCATTCGAAACTACAAGAGCATAGCGGTCTGCGAGTTGGATTTGCCTGTACTGGCTTTTCTGATCGGACCGAATGGCTCGGGCAAAAGCAATTTCCTTGACTGCTTCCGCTTCGTTTCCGACTCCCTGAAAACTTCGTTGGATCACGCTTTGCGTGATCGAGGCACGATCAAAGAAGTGCGGCGCCGTTCTGGCGGTCACCCCAACCATTTTTCGCTCCGTCTCGAATTCATTCTGCCGGGCGGAGGCAATGGCCACCTGAGTTTTCGGATCGGTGCAAGAAAAGACGGAGGCTTCGAGGTACAGCATGAAGAATGCAAGATTTTCACCTCGCTGATGGAGGAACACTACTATCACGTTCAAGCTGGCAAGGTAATAGGGAGTTCGCTAAAGCTTCTCCCGGCTGCGCTGCCCGATAGACTTTTTTTGGTTGCCGCATCAGGCCTTCCGGAATTTCGACCGGTGTTCGATGCACTTTCACGCATGGAGGTTTACAACCTCAATCCGAAGGAAATCCAGGCAATGCAGAAGCCCGATCCGGGCGACCTTCTGCGCCGCGACGGCAGCAACATTGCAAGCGTCTTGCAGAATCTCGACGAAGCGCATCGTAACCGAGTGGACTATTACCTCACGCGCATCGTCAAGGGACTGTCCGGTGCTCAGACCAAAATTCTGGGCTCCCAGGAGACCATCGAATTCCGTCAGGCCGTGAAAGGACAAAAGCACCCTTGGACGTTCCTTGCCTCCTCGATGTCCGATGGGACGCTGCGGGCGCTTGGCGTCCTCGTCGCGATCTTTCAAAACCTCAGAAGCAAGTCGGTCTCCCCGAATCTCATCGGATTGGAAGAGCCCGAAATGGCTCTCCATCCTGCTGCTTCTGCCGTGCTGCTAGGAGCCCTACGGGAAGCCTCAGCCAATTCCCAGATCCTCGTCACCAGCCACAGTCCTGACCTACTTGACAACGAAGACATTCCTCCAGAATCCATTTTTGCCGTCGATAATGTTGATGGCATTACTCGCATCGGTCCGATAGATCGGGCCGGCCTGCAAATGCTGCGCGAGAAGCTCTTTACTCCGGGTGAACTGCTCCGGCAGAATCAGATTGCAGCCGACCCTGAGACACTCAGAGAGATCAGAGATGACCGCCAGCCGAACCTCTTTGATTTCAACGGGAAATGAAACCACCGCTGATCGTCCCCATCGTGGAGGGTCATGGGGAGGTGGAGGCACTGCCCTTGTTGATCGGACGAGTTTTTCGAGAATTCCTGCCAGGAGTATATCCGACAGTTAATTCACCGATACGCGTAAAGGCGGGATCCTTTCTTCGTGATCGCGATTATTTTAACAAATACGTCGCGCTCGCGGCGGCCAAAGCAGCTCAGGGCGACGGCATGGTATTGATTCTTTTGGATTGTGAAGACGACTGTCCAGCCACGCTAGGTCCGCGTCTGCTTGCGGATGCACAGGCCGTCCGTGCGGACGTCAAATGCACGGTCGCGCTTGCCCACCGCGAGTACGAAACTTGGTTTCTGGCTGCCGCAGAATCATTGCAGGGTTGCGCCGGACTCCCTGCTCAGCTAAGCCCTCCAGCAAACCCCGAATCCATCCGAGGAGCCAAGGAATGGTTGGGAAGGCAGATGCCCAGTCCTTACGATCCGATTTCCCATCAAACCACGTTGACTGGCCGGTTCGACCTTCACAAAGCCCGGACCATTCCCTCCTTCGATCGGCTGATCAATAAGCTGGTAAGCTGATTGCCTTCGAAGTCAGCCAGGCAAAAACTGCCCTACGGTGCCACTACGGCGCTGCCAGCTTCCCAACGATGCGGCTGAGGTAGGGGAAGAGCTGCTTCTTGCGGCTGACGACACCCTTCATCTCGAACAGGTGCTTGCGCAGCTGGGGATACTCGATGGCTTCGGCGACGCGCTGGTTGCCAGCCACGAGCAGGACGCTGTTGTGGTCAGTGATGTCGGTGACCATCAGGCAGGTGAAGTGCAGGTCCTTGGCCTTGCAGACGGCGTCCAGCGCGGCGTGCAGATCCTCTTCGCGCTTCCAGAATTCACCCAGCCCGAGTTCTTCGATCTGGCTGATGCTGATGCGCCAGCCATTTTCTTCGAACTCCTTGCGATCGCTTTCGATGGCGCTCGCGGCGACGCAGTCCTTGAGCATGGAGCCTGCGGCGAAAAATTCGCGCACGAATTCCTTCATGTCGATGCCGGCGATGCCTGCGAGCCAGGGCAGGATTTCGCGATCAGTGTTCGTGGTGGTGGGCGAGGTCAGGTGCAGCGTGTCGCTGATAAGGCCGGCGCACAGGCAGATGGCGGTGGCTTTGTCCGGCACCATGGCGCGCATGCGGAACATCAGGCCGACGATGGTACTCGTGCTGCCGACGGGCTCGTTGATGAAGCGGATGGGTTCCTTGGTACGCAGGTTGCCGCTCAGCCGGTGGTGGTCGATCACTTCGAGGATTTCCGCCTCATCCGCGCCTGTCACCGCCTGGGAGAACTCGTTGTGGTCCACCAGCACCAGTTTCATGCGCGGCACGTCCACCAGATCGGATTTTGAGAAGACGCCGGTGAGCCTGCCGGTTTCTTCGTCGACCACGGGGAACAGCGGCTGGTGGGAGTGCTGCACCTCGTGCTTCAATTCGGCCAGCGGCGTGCGGGTCGAGAAGCTCTGGTACCCAGCGGTGAGGGCCTCGCCGATGGGCCGCGAGAAGCGGATCAATTGCGAGGTGCTTGCGGTGTCGTGTGGCGAAACGATGATGCTCACCCCGTGTTCACGGGCGCTGGCTTGAAAGGCTTCCGAGGGCTGGAAGCCGCCGGTGATGAGGAGGCAGCGCGCACGCAGTTCGATGGCAAGCGCATGGATGTCCGGCCGGTCGCCCGTGACGATGGCTAGCTGACGCGCGGGGAACTGCAGGGACCGCTGGCGCGTCGTTTCCAGACTGGACGCCGCGACTACGAGCAGCAAATCATCGAAGACTTCGGCATCCGAAGCAGCCCCCATGATCTGGCCACCGAGTGCCGCCGCCATGTTTTTCAAGCTGGTGCGCACCGCGCGGTTGGCGGTATTGTGGGGGTGGGCGTCGTCGGGCGGCAGAAACAGCTGCGCGAGGTCCTGGATGGTGGGGATGCCCAGCAGCTTCCCGGAGGCATCGACCACCGGCATGGCGCGGAAGTGGTGGTCGAGCATTTTGCGATACACGGAGAGGAATGTCTCGTCCGGGGCGGCGGTGGTCACTTCGCGACGGCAGATGGTCGCCGCCGTGGGACGTACGTCCATGAGCAGCCGCGGTGCCGGCAGTCCGGCCTGTTGCAGAACCCAGGCGGTGCGCACCGTCAGTTCCCCGCAGCATGCGGCCTGCGCCCCGGGATCACGCGAGGCTCGTAGAAAGGCGGCATACCCGATGGCCGAGCAGATCGCATCGGTGTCGGGATTGCGATGGCCTATGACGAAAGTGGGAGGAAGGAGAGGGGTCACGGGGCAAGGAAGAAGAGTGCGAAGCGCCAAGTGGGAGGACGCCGCCCCGACGAATCACATCCAGCCGAGTTCCTTCATCTTCGACGCCACGGCTTCCTTGCCTTCCAGCAGTTCCGCAATGGGGTCCCAATGACCGGTGATCAGGGCGTCGCGGGCGGATTCGACGGTGGTGAGCGGGATGCTTCGGTCGCCGTAGGACACGCGTTCATTGATCAGGTCCACGGTGACTTCGAGGGCCGGATTCGAGTCCACGGCTGCCGCCAGGGCCTTGATATCGTCACTGGTGGCGATCACACAGGGAATGCCCAGAGTGGTGCAGTTGCCAAAGAAAATCTCGGCAAAGCTCTCTGCGATGATGGCGCGGAAGCCAAAGCGATAGAGTGCCTGCGGGGCATGCTCACGGGAACTGCCGCAGCCGAAATTTGAACCTGCCAGAAGAACGCTCGCGCCCTTGAACCGCGGCTCGTTGAGAGGGTGCGGCTTGTCGGAGCCATCCTCGTTCTTGCGCACGTCATAGAACGCGTACTCGCCGAGACCGTCGAAGGTGACGCACTTCATGAAACGTGCCGGGATGATGCGGTCCGTATCGACACCCGCACCGGGGACAAATACGGCGCGGCCAGAGACTTGGGTGATTTGAGCGAGAGCCATGGGACGCAAAACATAGCAGGGAATGGGCGGCGGGCAAATGCGGATCATCATGTCTGGCGATGCGGCTATGCTGGCACCTCAGTGACGGTGACCCTCATGCTCTGCATCGTGAAGTTGCCGAACATCGTGGCCAGCGCGACATCGGCGGCGTCGCGGCCATAGGCGACAACAATGCGGCCGCCGCTGGTGGCATCCTGCGTGGCGTCAAAGGTGAACCAGCGGCCGCCAATGTAGGCCTCAAACCAGGCATGCAAATCCATGGGCTTGAGCCCATGCAGGAATCCCACCACCATGCGCGCGGGGACATTAATCGCACGGCAGAGCGCGATGCCCAGGTGTGCGAAGTCGCGGCACACCCCGCGCCGCCTCTGCTCGGTTTCCAGCGCGGAGGTGGAGCTGTCACTGGAGCCGGCTTCAAAGGCGATGTGCTGGCGGATCCAGGTGCGGATGGCGGAGACCTGCCAATAGTCGGGAAAGGAATTTCCTACGATGCTGGTGGCGAGTGCCGCGAGCTCATGTGACTGGCAGTAGCGGCTGGGCAGCAGGTAGTGAAGGAGGTCCGTGGGAAGGTGGTGCACGGGCACAAGTGGAGCCCGCAAATCCGCATCCACCCTGTCCGGCACAAGCACGTGGTATTGGACGGCGAGGTGAAAGTCACCGGCAGGCATGACGGTCCGCTGGCACAGGTTGCCGTAGATGTCGGTGAACTCGATCATCGGCACCTGGGGATGGATTTGAAACTCCTCTTTTATAATCCATTGCGCCCAGCCACTGCGCGGGCGGAGCATGAATATGACCGGCACGTCTTCCGTCGTCTGGTAGTCAAGCTGGCAGGTGGCATCAAGGATCATGGAGCGGGCTGGCATGGTGGCGGACATGGCAATGGAACTTGCCGCCTTTCGCAGGTCGCGGCAATGGGGCAAGTGAAGTCTGGCGCAAGGGCCGTGCCAGCATTGGCTCATGTCCGCCTGGCGCGGGCTGGCATGCACTTGAAGCCTCGTTTTGGATGGCTTTTGCAAACCTTCATAATGGTTTCCACTACGCCGTCGTTACGGGGCACCGCGAGCAATAGAGTCGTAGTGGCGCACAATAGACGGTTGGAGCGTGAGGGCACAGTGTGCGTCGTCAACTTCAGCATCCTTTCACACCCATTATGACACCCACCCACAATCCCAACGGTCGCGAAAGACTCGTCGAGAACCTCGCCAACACGGAGTTCTTCAACGCTTACAGCAATGCCTACAATCAGCTCACGGGACTGCATCTGTCCCTTGATGCCACTGGTGAGGGCGAGGAGCTGAATCAAGCGGAAACCACATTCTCCATTGCCGGTGTCGCGGACACCCGGCTGCCAGTCCGGGTGGGTAGAACCCTGGTGGCGACGCTGCACACGGGGGGCGTGCGCTTGGCCCCGGATTCGGCCGAAGCCTTTGCACCGGTCGCCAGGGCGTTGCTCGACAGCAATCGCAGCGCGGCGGAAATCAAGGCCGAGCGCGAAGGATTCGCCAAGCTGCCGGTCATGGAGGCTCATCGTTATGAAGCCGCAATCGCCATGCTGAAATCCTTCGCCTTCCAATTGGGCGAAACGGCGCATCGCCTGCTGTTCTGCAATGCCAGGAACGAGCCGGAGCCCGTGCGGCTGGCCAAGACCTTTATCATGAACCATCTGGCGGAGCCGATGTCGCTGGAGGGCGTGGCTGGCGAGGTGAATGTGAGCCCCTTCCATTTTTGCAAAATCTTCAAGCGCGCCACCGGCATGACTTTCACAGATTTTGTGAACCGTGCCCGGGTGGAAAAAGCCAAGCGCATGCTCATGCGCCCTGCGGCCCGCATCACGGAGGTGGCCTACGATGTCGGCTTCCAGAGCCTGTCGCATTTCAACCGCAGTTTCCGCCGCATCGCCAGTGAGTCACCCACCGAGTTCCGTTCACGCCTGCGTGAACCGCGCGCTGGGGCATTGATGGCCGCTTGAGGCACCACATGGAAAACTTCTCCCGCCCGCCCATGATAGCGCCCTGCTCTCCCTTAGATCTACCCATCGAAGTCTCCGAAGATCCTCGGCAATACCTGCTCAGGGTTGAGTTGCCAGGCATGGACAGGCAGCAAGTCGGGGTACAGGTGGAGGGCGGGATGCTGCGGATACTGGGCGGGCACCGGCCGCCATCCGGCGAGTCCTGTGTGTCTTACAATCCTCTGAACGACACGCTGCAAATGAGGGCGATGAGTGCTCTAAACTTGCCGGAAGATGTCGATCCTTGCTCGGTGGTGGCGGATTTCCGGGGGGGGTGTGCTGCTCGTACGGCTGCCCCGAATATCGCGCGGACGGTCCTGGTGGCCGTGCTGAAAAAATTGTCCTCACGGACAAACGCTGGCGGCCCTGGGCCGCCAGCCAAAAGCCCCGGAACAGAAGGCGGGTGAGAGCGCCACTGTTTCCGGGGTGATCTGTTTCCGGAGCTTCTTACTGAGAATCCCGTTGCACCGCCGGCACTTCGTCGCCAACCATGCGGTCATGCGTTACTGGCTGCTAAAATCCGAACCGGATGCGTTTTCTTTTGACGACCTCAAGAAGCGGGCGCGCAAGACCGAGCCTTGGAATGGCGTGCGCAACTACCAGGCGCGCAACTTCATGCGGGATGACATGAATGTGGGCGATCTGGGGTTGTTTTATCACTCGAGCTGTGCAGAGCCAGGCGTCGCCGGGGTGGTGAAGATCACCCGGGAAGCCTATCCCGATGCCTCGCAGTTCGATCCGCAGAGCGAGTACTTTGACGCAGGCAGCAAGCGTGAGGACCCGCGCTGGGTGATGGTGGACGTGTCGTGGGAGGCCGATGTGGCGAAATTCGTGGGCCTGCAGCAGTTGCGCGATGATCCGGCGCTTGCCGATCTGCTCATCCTGCGGCGCGGCAATCGCCTGTCAATCACACCGGTGGAGGCAGCCCACTTCAAGCGCATCTGCAAACTGGGAGGGGTGAAGCTGTAACCGCCATGGAACTCACGAATCAACCTTGCGTTATCACCGGGGCCGCGCGCGGCATCGGGCTGGCACTGGCCCAGGCACTCGTCGCCCGAGGCGCGCGAGTGGTGCTTGCGGATGTCGATCCAGTCGCGCTGGAAGCCGCGGATGTACCGGGTTCATTGAAGGTGGTGTGCGATGTGGCCAGCGCGACCGATGTGGAACACCTGGCCACCAAGGCCGAACAGGCATTCGGCCCCCTCGCAGTGTGGATCAACAATGCCGGTCTCGCCCGGCATCGCTGGATCCCTGATTATTCCGAGAGCGAGATTGATCTCATGCTCGCGGTGAATCTCAAGGGCACCATCCTCGGCTCGCAATCGGCCCTGCGCCGCATGATTCCGCAGAAGCGCGGGCACATCATCAATGTCATCTCCACCGCCAGCCTGCGCGGTATCCCCAGCGAGACAGTGTACTGCGCGGCGAAGTGGGGTGTGCGCGGTTTCACGCACGGTCTGCAGGAGGAGGCCGCCGCCCACCGAATTCGCGTGACGGCGGTGCTGCCCGGCGGGGTGGCCACGGAGTTTTGGAGCGGTGCCTCGCCCCGGCAGGCGCCGCTGGAAAAATTTCTCAGCCCCCGGCAGGTGGCCGATGCCATCGTAAAAGTCCTCGAAATGGACGATTATTGCGTCGCCCGCGAGCTGGTGCTGAGATCTCTGGATGATAGCGATTTTTCGGTCAAGCCTGAGTAAGCGACGCCAGCTTGCGCTGGCTTGGTGCTTAATTAGCCGCCTGCCCCTGCGGGGTGGTCTGTGCCACAGGCTCCCCGAATTCGCGGTGCAACTCGTGCAATACCAGCGGGTGCCTCCGCGTTATTATCCGCATGAAAAGCACTCTCGCTTGTTCTTTTATCCTCACCTTTTGCTTTGGTGTTGCGGTCCAGGCGGAACCTGCCGTTGCTGACGCCTCCCACGAAATCGACGCAATTTTGGCGAAGGACTGGGCGGCTAACAAGCTGAACCCCAACGCCCCTTCCGACGATTCGGTGTTTGTACGCCGGATCTATCTCGACGTCACCGGTCGCATCCCCACCACCCGGGAAGTGGAAGAATTCATAGCGGCCAAGAACAGCGACAAGCGCGCCAGGCTGATCGACAAACTCCTGGCCTCCGAGGGGTATGTGCAGAATTTTTTCAACTACTGGGCGGATGTGCTCCGTGCGCAGACCCAGGGTCAGCAGACCGGCCAGATTACCGGCGCGGCATACACCAACTTCATCAAGCAGAGCCTGCGTGACAACAAGCCATACGATCGCTTCGTGCGCGACATGGTCGCCGCCGAGGGCAAGGCCTGGTCCAATGGCGCGATTGGCTACTACATGCGTGATCGTGGCATGCCGCTCGACAACATGGCGAACACCGTGCGCGTCTTCCTGGGCACCCGCATCGAATGCGCCCAGTGCCACAACCACCCCTTCGACAAGTGGACGCAGATGCAGTTCTTCAAAATGGCGGCCTTCACTTTCGGCGTCCAGACCCAGGACTATGAAGGCGGTACGCTTGGCGGCGTGCGCGACCTGATGCGCGACCAGGAAAAGACCTTGCGCGATCAGTTCAAGCAGCCCGTGTATCCAAAGCGGACAAAGGAAATGACCCAGGAGGAGTTTGCCGCTTTGGAGAAGCAGTATCAGGATGAACTCGCGGTCGTGAAGCAAAAGCGCAACGACCTCCAGGAGCAGCTGCGCAACAAGCAGCGCGGCCTGAGAGATGCCACCCAGCAGATTCGCGATGCCAACCGTTACACGGCGGTGAGCTTCACTGACAAACGCAAGGTCACGCTGCCCCACGATTACAAGTACGATGATGCGAAGCCCAACGCCAAGGTCGAGCCTGGGGCGATGATGGGGCACGAGTGCGTCACTCTTCCCGGTGAAACGCCGCTTGAAGCCTACGCTCGTTGGATGGCGGGCAAGGATAATCCACGCTTCACCACCGTGATTGTGAACCGCTTGTGGAAGAAGGCCTTCGGTCTGGCCCTGATCGAGCCTCTCGATGAACTCATGGATGGCACGGTGGCGATGAATCCGCAGCTGGAAAAGCACCTTGAGCAGCTGATGAAGGACCTGAACTACGACATGAAGGCCTACCTTCGCATCCTCTACAACACTTCCGCTTATCAGCGCCATGTCACGCGTGAGGAAGTCTCTGCCGGCGTGGTCTATCACTTCACCGGCCCCGTCCTGCGCCGCATGACACCTGAGCAGATGTGGGACTCCTTCGTCACCCTCATCAACCCCAATCCGGACATGATCAACGTGGAGGCTCGCGAAGCCATGGACCAGCGCGTGACGCAGGCCAGGAAGGTCGCGGATTCTGTGGACATGCTTTCGCCCCAGGAGATGCTCGCCGGCCTGGAAACCGCCGCGAAAAAGTTTGAGAAGACCATGGACAAGACCCGTGAACTTCAGAAGAGCTTCGCCGCCGCCCGCGTTGAGGCGAAGGATCTGGAAAAGCAGGCGGACAAGCAGACTGGCACCGAGCGCGAAGCGCTGCTCGCCAAGGCCGTTGAGGCCAAAGACAAGGCCAAGGCGTTGAGCAAGGAACTCAATGGGTACCTGGCGGAAGCGCGCAAGGCGGTGGTGGAAAACGTCATGGTTCCTGGCCAGAAGAAGCTCTACGAGAAGGTGACCGGCAAGCCCTTCGAGCTGGCCATGCTCAAGACCAGCGAAGGTGAAGCTCCCGGCTACGCTGGTGGCGACATGATGATGGCCACTGCCAACGGCAAGTCCGCCCGCATCATGATTCCAGGCTACGACAAGGAAAAGAAAACCAAGGAGCAGGAGGCGGTCGAGAGGGACGCGCACAAAAAAGTCTGGGCGGAAGAGGCCCAGTACTACGGCATCCCTGAGAAAAGCTTGAAAGGCTACTTCGCCATGCGCGAGCAGCTCGCCCGCCGGTGGCTGCGTTCGGCCGAGATCGAGAGCCCGGCCCCCCGCGGCCATTACCTGCGTGAGTTTGGCCAGAGCGATCGTGAGACCATTGAGAATTCCAACAGCGAAGCCAGCGTGCCTCAGGCCCTCGCCATGATGAACGGTGAGCTACTGCCCCAAATCACCTCCGCTTACAGCCAGCTCATGCTCACCGTGAGCAAGGCCCAGTATCCCGACGACAAGATTGAGGCCGCCTACCTGGCCATCCTTGCCCGCAAGCCCACAGCCAGGGAAAAAGACCTGTGGCTGCAGGCCCAGGACAAGGGGCTGAGCACCATGGAAGACCTCGTGTTTTCGCTGCTCAATACCCAGCAGTTCATTTTCATCCAGTAATCAGACAAGCCACAAACATTCCACCTCCATGAGCCACGAACTCGCCTCCAATCTCCTTCGTCGCGGCGAAATCAGCCGTCGCGAATTCGCCGCCAAGACGGCCTCGTCCCTCCTGGGTGTGGGGCTGCTTGGCAACTACATGTCCGGTACTGCCCGCGCCGCTTTCGAGGCTTCCTCGAAGCTCAAGCAGGTGGCCACGGCGAAGAACGTCATCTATCTCTACATGAGCGGCGGCCAGAGCCATCTGGACACCTGGGATCCAAAGGAAGGTGTCGAGACTGCCGGCCCGACCAAGCCTATCAAGACCAATGCTGACGGTGTTCGCATCTCGGAGTATCTGCCGTTGATGGCGAAGCAGATGCACCACGCCGCGGTGATCAACTCGCTTTCCTCAACCCAGGGCGCACACGAGCAGGGCAACTACATCATGCACACCAGCTATCAGATGCGCGGCACCATCCGCCATCCAGCGATGGGCGCGTGGTTGAATGTGTTCCAGGGAGGCGGCAACAGCACGCTGCCCAACTATGTGTTTGTGGGCAACGACAGCCGCCATCCCGGCGCGGGCTTCCTCCCTGCCGTCAACAGCCCCTTGTACGTCAACAATCCGGAAAACGGCCTGAAGAACGTCAAGCGCCAGCCCGGCCTGAGCGAGGAAAAATTCCAGGCGCGCATGAAGCTTGCGGATGAGCTCGACGCCGACTTCCGCTCCACCTTCCAGCATCGCAACGTCAAGGCGTACTCAGACATGTACGATCACGCGATGACCATGATGAAGTCCGAAGACCTCAAGGCCTTTGACTTGTCCGAGGAACCTGCCGAGGTCCGCGCCGCTTATGGCAAGGAACCCTTCGGCCAGGGATGCCTGCTTGCCCGCCGCCTCGTTGAGCGCGGCGTGCGCTTCGTCGAAGTCAGCCTCGGCGGGTGGGATACCCATCAGGCGAACTTTGTGCGCGTCCCAGAACTCTGCGATACGCTGGACAAGGCGATGGCGACCCTTCTGCAAGACCTCAGCTCACGTGGCCTCCTGCAGGACACCATGGTCGTGTTGACTTCCGAATTCGGCCGTACTCCCACCATCAATCAAAATGTCGGCCGCGATCATTACCCGAAAGCTTTCTCCTGCGTCATGGCCGGGGGCGGCATCAAGGGCGGCCAGACCTATGGCAAGACGGACGCCGAAGGCCGCGAGGTGGCGGAGAACAAGGTCGAAGTACCGGATGTGAACGCGACCATCGCATATGCGCTGGGCTTGCCGCTGGATCAGATCGTCTTCTCCCCCAGCAAACGCCCGTTCACGATTGCCGACAAGGGGCAGCCGCTCACGAGCCTGTTCGCTTGACGCCGAGCGGGGAGATTCACTCAGCTATAAGAAAGGCGGCCCCTGGTGGGCCGCCTTTTTGCTGGTTGGCTCAGGTATCCCGAGAATGTCTTCCTTCCAGTGAAGACTCTCACCACACCCCGAGGTCAGTCATCTGCCGGGTGGCGACGCCTGCCCAGTCGCGGTTTGCGGCGGGGCTTGCGGGGCTGGGATGCAGGATGCGGCCGGTCTTGAGCCGGGGAAAGTGCTTCAACTGCTTGAGAGCCTGCGCTTCCGCGAAGCCGCCCACGCCGATGAGCCACTCGGGCTGCAGCGCGGCAATGACACTGCGCAGGTGTTCATCGCAGGCAGTTTCCAAAGCGGCCTTCTCCGCAGCCGGCAGCTTGTCCGGCGTGAAGTTGCGGCTGCTTTCCTCCATGAAGACCAGGGGGCAGTAGTTGGCCACATAGTGATCCTTGAAGAAGGCCTCAGGCGTACCGAAGCGCTCGGCAAACAATCCCCAGAGCCGCCGTCCACTCACCTCGGATTGAGTGGTGTCAAAGCCCAGGATGGGCCGCTTCTTGTGCTCGATCAGCGGCCGGCGTACGGGGGCGTTGATGCCCATCCAGTCACGCACCGCTTTGATTTCACCAAAGGGCACCCCCGTTTGCGCCATGCCCCAGGGACCAGGGTTCATGCCCAGCAGCACCACCTTTTTCGGGCTGCTGCCAAAGCGTTGGAGATAGATTTCATGCGGAGCCCATGCATAGTCGAGCGGATCGTACACATGTGTGATCGGCGCACCGAAGCGCAGGGGGCGCAGGGTTTCGCTCAGAGTCTCGGCGGCCTTGATCAATGGGTGGGTGGCAGGCATCAGCAGGCCGTATCCATCCACCATCGGCAGGCGGATTCACGAAAAAAATACGCCAGTTTGGATTGTGTAAAACCGCATCATCAGACTTTGCTTTAATGCCGGATTTATTATCGTGAACCATGCTTCATCCTGCCAGTTCGCCTGATCCACCCGCGCCCGGGCAATTTACCTTCCCCACCAATCTCAATCTCGCGGGTGAAACGGGCGAGGGTTTCCATCAGGACCTCCTGCGCGGGCTGACTCACAAGCTGAACAACCTGCTGGCTGTGGTCCAGGGCTTCAGCAGCCTGATTTTGATGAACGAGGACACTGATCCCGGCGGGCTGGAGAACGTGGGCCATATTCGTGAAGCCTCGTTGAGCATGTCGAGCTTGAGTGAACGCATCCGTTCCGCTGGCGGCTGCGCCAGGATCACCCTGCAACCGCTCAATGTGAGCGATTACGTCAGCGTCGTGGGCACCACCATCCACGATCCGTTTGTGAAAGCGGACGTGCCTTTTGAACTGGATGTACAGCCGGGTCTTCCGTCAGTCCTGGTGGATACAACGAAATTCAAGGATGTGCTGGTCGAGTTGCTAAAGAATGCCGCCGAAGCTGCGGCCTGTGGCAACGGCCGTGCCACCATGCGCGTCTGCGGCCCTGGCATCATCACTCCGGCGGCGGAACGGCGCGTGGACATCTTGGTCAGCAATACCGGCTCCCAGGTGCCTCCGGAGAAGCTGTCTGAAGTGTTTCGGCCCTTCGCAGGCACCAAAAGCAGCAACCATTTGGGGCTGGGCCTCACGATTGCCGCGATGCTGGCGCACCAGATGAACCTGCAACTGGGCCTTCACTCTGAGAACTTCACCACGACCTTCTGGCTCAGCTGCCCGACGACGCTGTAGGATGGAAGACAGAAAACAGAAGACCTGATCTGAGCCTCCCTCGCGCCGTCGGTCATGGTGGCCGCGCACTCATGTCTTCTGTCTTCAAGTCTTGTGTCTTTCAATCAGATCCGCAATGCGGTCCACCTCCGCCTCGGTATTGTAGAAGTGCGGGCTGAATCGCAGATAGGCTTTGCCAGCGCGGTCATGCCGATGGGACACGGCGACCTTGTTGGCCGCGAGGTGGTCGAAGAGGCGTGCCACATCCCGGTCCGGGTGCGAGGCCGTGACGATGCCTGAGGGCAGGCAGCCCTGGGGCTGTCCGGCAAACTCGAAGCCCAGGGGCTTCAGGCGCTGCTGAATGTAAGCATTCAGGTGCAGCAGCCGCGCGCTGACGTTGTCGATACCGGCCTCAATGAGCAGTTCCATGGCTGCTTTCATCCCCAGGATGCCAGTCATGTTCAGCACGCCCGGCTCATAGCGGCGTGCGCCGGCCTCGAACACGATCTCATCCTGCGCGATGAAGTTGGGTGACTTGATGTTCCAGGCACCGAGCAGGCTGGGGCGCAGCCGTTCCTGATGCTCCTCTCGCACGTACACAATACCCGCGCTCATCGGGCCCAGCATCCACTTGTGCGAGTCAGCGGACAGAAAATCGACATGCTCAACCAGCGTTTCGAACGCCCCCACCGTCTGGATCGCATCAAGGCAGAACAGGATGCCGCGCTCGCGCAGCAGGCACCCGATGGTGTCGATTTGAATGCGGTTGCCGGTGAGGAAGTGGCAGGAGGCGAGGGAGACGAGCTTGGTCTTCGCAGTCAGGGCGCGCTCCACTGTTTCTGGGGTGATGCCGCCAGGCTGCGCCGGTTCCAGGTAGCGGACCACTACGCCCCGGCGGCGCAATTCGATCCACGGGTACACATTCGCCGGGTAGTCATCGGCATAGCAGACCACTTCATCGCCAGGCTGCCAGTCCAGCCCGTTTGCCACCAGGCTGAGCCCCAGGGAAGTGGGCCCCAGCAGCGCAATTTCACTGGGTTTTGCCCCAATCAGCTTCGCGGCCAGCGCACGCGTCTCGTTCATCGCCCGCCACGCATCGGGGAATTCCTGGTGTGCCACGCAGGAGCCTTCAAGATAGTCCTGCATGGCCTTCACGGCGCGGCGCGGCAGGATCGTCACCCCCGCATGGGCCATGAAAATGTGGTCGCGCGCGATGGGAAATTCGGCCAGGCGCTTGGATTCGTCCGCGATGAGATCTTCGAGAAAGGGCATGTGTGGGATCAGTTGGCGGCCAAAGGCAGGGGCGGCGGGCTGTCATTGAGTTTAGGGCTCAATGAAATGGGCTCCCCTCCACGTGCCACGTACAAAAGGTTGAGCTGCCAGTCGAGATGCGTGTTCACGAAGTAGATGAGCGGGATGGTGAAATAGATGCCCACGCACGCCGCCGCCATGCCAGCGAGCATCAGTACGATGCTCACCAGCCACACGAACAGCATGGACACCAGCATCTCCGGCCACATCAGCAGGACAAAGCTCTTCAGGCGTCGCAGGTTGAAGGCGCTGGCGAAATCCTGGGTGATGGATGCCGCGATGGTCAGGGGACGCGTCAGGAGCATCATGATCACGATGACAACCAACCACACCAACCCCGACGCGATGATGGTCAGGGCGGACACCGCCTGAATCGCTTCGTGGCCCTGGCCGTGATCGTGGATCGCGGCGATTTGCATGGGAATAGTCATGAAGATCATAGCGAACACTACCGGTACCATGACCAGGGACAGCACCACCATCACTAGAAACGGCCAGACACCACGTTCCAGGTACTTGCCGAAGTTGGAAAAATCGAAGGTTGGGTAAGTGGTGAAGTCCTCGGTGTTCTTACGCCCCCAGAAGCCGGACACATGCCAGCCCATCAGCACCAGGGGGCCCACAATGGGGATGAGCATGCACACGCCGCCAAGCAGCAGGTTGTTCGCCCACTTGGGGCTCTTGAAGAAGTCGCTCAGGGAGGCGAGGTAGTTCATAAGGGGAGGGAGTGTTACTTTTTGCCCAGTTCGACTGCGCGTTCCGTGGCCTTGCGCACAGCCTGGATCAGGGCATTGCGTAGGCCATGGGTCTCAAGTTGCTCCAGTCCGGCAATGGTCGTGCCTCCAGGGCTGGTGACTTCGTCGCGCAGGGCGCCGGGGTGCCTGCCGGTGTCGAGCACCATCTTCGCCGCCCCGGCCACGGTTTGTGCCGCCAGGCGCACCGCCGCTGCGCGTGGCAGTCCCATCAGGACGCCGCCGTCAGCGAGGGCTTCGATGATCGTGTAAACATACGCCGGACCACTGCCGCTGAGCCCGGTGACCGCATCCAGCAGCTTTTCGGAGACTTCATCCACCGTCCCTACCGCCCCTAGAATGGCCCGTGCCGTATCAGCATCCGCCGCAGTGGCCTTGCTGCCACGCGCAAAGGCGGCGGCACCGGTATTGACCAGCGCAGGGGTGTTCGGCATGGAGCGAATCACCCGCTGCCTGGTCCCCAGCCAAAGTTCCAGATCCGAAAGGGTCAGGCCGGCGGCGATGGAGAGGTAAAGCCGGCTCCCCTTCACTTTGGCCAGAGTTTCACACAGGGCCTTCATGTCGCCCGGTTTCACCGCAAGGATGACCACCTCCGATTTCGCCGCCACTTCGGCCGGGGTGGCGGAGATGGCCGCGCAGTGCAAATCTTTGCGCAGGGCTTCGACCGCCTGGGGCACCACATCACTCAGCGCGACACTCAGACCGGCTTTGCCCAGAGACTTCTCTACGCCGCGCAGCAGCGCACCGCCCATTTTACCGCATCCGATGAGGCCGAGTTTCAACATGCGCGCAAGGTGGCAGAAGGATTCTCGGAAAGCAAGGCGTGACACATTAGGGAATAGTTTGACGTGGATTCACGGCTCCATCGAGATCCGGGATCTACGCCGTCGTCGCAGTTCATCGGCCCATCGGTCATTGCCGGGCCTGTCGTGGGCGGCGACTGTGTGGCTGGTACCATTTCGGAAGCGGTCGCTGCCGGCTTAATCTCTGCCAAAAAGGAGCGCTTGGGGCATCGGGAGGGGTATTTCACCCCCTTTTCGCGGAATTTAGCATCCAGTCCTTGCTTTTGGGACGTTCCTCAGGAGGTTAGAATCATTCCAGTTCTAATTCTAAAGAGGACCCCGCCATGAACCCAACCCATCGCATGCCTGCCAAGCCCACCGGGCTGGACTGCCGTCTCGCTGTTCTGGGCACCGAGATGCGCCTGACTCCGCACCGGCGCGAAGTGTTCCAGGTCCTGGCCGAATCCACCAACCACCCGACGGCCTACGACATTTTCGACCGGCTGAAGGACCGCTCGTCCGGCATCTCCCTGGCGACCATCTACAACTGCCTGGAGCACCTGACCGCCCATGGCTTGATCAAACAGGTGCAGCTCGACCGCGGGCAGTCCCGTTACTGCGCGAACCTGCACGAACACGTTCACTTCTACTGCGAAACTTGCGGCAGGGTCATTGACGCCTTGCCCGCCGCCGAGTTCGACGCCGCGAAGTTCTGGCATCTGCCCCCCGGCACGACTGTCAGCCGCCTCGACATCTCCATCCACGGCGTCTGCCCGGCCTGCGCTTCGAAGCCGGCCAAAACGGAAGCTCTCCCCAATCCTCAGCCCTGAATACTTCGATCCTCGTTCCCACGAAGCTCACGATTCCGATTTCACTCATGTCCCTCCAAGTAAACAATCTCCACGCTGGCATTCCTGACCGCGAAATCCTCAAAGGCCTGACTCTTGAAGTCAAGCCCGGCGAAGTCCACGCCATCATGGGCCCGAACGGCTCTGGCAAGAGCACGCTGTCCAAGGTGCTGTGCGGCCACGAAGACTACGCAGTGACCTCCGGTGAAGTCCTCCTCGATGGCCAGGACCTGCTCGCCATGGACATCGCGCAGCGCAGCCGTGCCGGTCTCTTTCTCGCCTTTCAGTACCCCCACGAGATCCCCGGCGTGAGCAACGCCAACTTCATCCGCGCCGCCCTGAAAGCCCGCCAGCCTGAAGGTGAGGACATCGATGCCGTGGCTTTCTACAAGCAGCTATACGCTCGCATGGACCAACTTGAGATGGACCGCAGCTTCACCGGCCGCAGCGTCAATGAAGGCTTCTCCGGGGGCGAAAAAAAGCGCAATGAGATCCTGCAAATGATGATGCTGGAGCCCAAGTATTCCATCCTTGATGAGACCGACTCAGGGCTCGACATCGACGCGCTGAAGGTGGTCGCCCGCGGCGTCAACGCCATGCGCAGCGACAGCCATGGCATCCTCGTCATCACCCATTACCAGCGCCTGCTCGACTACATCCAGCCCGACATCGTGCATGTGCTGATGGACGGCCGCATCGTCATGACCGGCGGCCGGGACCTGGCCTTGGAACTGGAAGCCAAGGGCTACGACTGGGTCAAGGAAGATGACCGCGCCCTCGCTGCCTAGCCCGCCAAACCTTTTCAATTGAATCACCCCTATGATCGCCACCCCTGACATCACCGACATCCGCGCCGACAACGTGGGTGACTTCACCTTCCCGGAGCGGAATCTCTATGATTCCGGCTTCGGCTTGAACGAGAAGACGGTCGACTACATTTGCGATGTGAAGAGCGATCCCGAGTGGATTCGCGATTTCCGCAAGAAGGCGCTTGCCACCTTCAACTCCAAGCCCATGCCCACGCATTGGGCGACCAAGGACCTGGAGAACATTCATTTCGACCAGTTCCGCTATTACCTGTCTGGCGGCACCAAGCCGAAGAAGAGCTGGGACGATGTGCCGGAAGATGTGAAGCGCACGTTTGACCGCCTGGGCATCCCCGAGCAGGAGCGCAAGTTCCTCGCGGGCGTGGAGGCACAGTACGATTCCGAAGCCGCGTATTCGAACATCAAGAAGGTGGTCGAAGAGCAGGGTGTCATTTTTGCCAACAGCACCGAAGCCCTGCACAAGTACCCCGAGATCTTCCGCCCCTGGTTCGGCAAGGTCATCCCCACGGGTGACAACAAGTTCAGCGCCCTCAACAGCGCCGTGTTCTCAGGCGGCAGCTTCATCTATGTGCCCAAGGGCGTGAAGGTGAAACACCCCTTGCAGGCCTATTTCCGCATCAACAGCGAACAGTTCGGACAGTTCGAGCGCACCCTCATCATCGCTGATGAAGGCGCGGAGCTCATGTACATGGAAGGCTGCACCGCGCCGAAGTTTGACACTGCGACCCTGCACAGTGCCGTGGTCGAGCTCGTCGCGATGAAGGGGGCGAAGATCCAGTACGTGACTGTGCAAAACTGGAGCAGCAACGTCTTCAACCTCGTCACCAAGCGCGGCGTGGCCCATGAAGAAGCGGAGATCCGCTGGATCGACTGCAACATCGGCAGCCGTCTCACCATGAAGTATCCCGGCGTCGTCATGAAGGGCCGCAAAGCCCGTGGCGAAGTCATCAGCATTGCCCTGGCCAACACCGGGCAGCATCAGGACACGGGCGCAAAGATGATCCATGCGGCCGATGAGACCACAAGCAACGTCATCAGCAAGTCCATCTCCATCGGCGAAGGCCGCTCCACGTATCGCGGGCTGGTGCACATCCCCAAGCACCTCAAGGGCTGCAAGAACAACACCGAATGCGATGCCCTCCTGATTAATTCCAGGAGCCGCACGGACACCTATCCGGCCATCAGCGTGCGCGGCAACCAGCACGCCACGCAGCACGAAGCCAGCGTCAGCCAGGTCAGCGCCGACCAGATCTTCTACCTCATGCAGCGCGGCCTCAGCGAAGGCGAGGCCATGAGTTTGTCGGTCAACGGATTCATCAACGATCTGGCCAAGGAATTCCCCATGGAATACAGTGTCGAGTTGAAGCGGCTCATTGATTTGGAGATGGAGGGAAGCGTCGGCTAGCGCCGGCAATGACGAAGTTCGAATGACGAATTCTCTATACCCCCTCATGCTCATCCCTGATCCCTCCCGTCTCACATCCGCCCCCGTCTGGTTCCAAACCCGCGCCAATGCCGCTTGGTCTGATTTTCAAACCCTTCCCCTTCCTGGCATCAAGGATGAACACTGGCGCTACTCCAACGCGAAACGGGTGGCCCTGGACACTTTGGTCGCTGCCGCTCCGGCTTCTGAAGCCGATGAACAGCGTGCCATCTCAGGTTCGAAGGGGTTGGCAAACTCCGCGGCGACTTTCGTCTTTGTGAATGACCGCCTGGTTTCTTCGCAGTCGGCAGGATTGCCAGCAGGCGTGGTCTGCCTGCCGTTCGCGGAAGCCCTGCTCTCGCAGGATGATGTGCTGGAGCACTATTTCATGAAGCGCGAGATGGAGCTTGGGTCGGCGAAGTTCGCGGCCCTGCATCTGGCCATGGTTCGCGCCGGCATTGTCGTGATCGTGCCCAAGGGCGTGAAAATCGAAGCGCCCATCGAGGTCTTTCATTGGGCTGCTGGTGAAAACACTGCCATCTTCCCGCACACCCTGATTGTCACGGCGGAGAATGCCGGGGTCGTGGTTGTAGATCACTACCGCTCGCTTGATGAGGCGGCGGGCTTCAGTTGTGCCGTGGCCGATCTCGTCGGCGGTACTGGCAGCCAGGTGACCTACGTCGCCTGCCAGGAGATGAGCGACAAGGCGCAGGCCATGCATCTATCCTCCACCAGTGCGGGCAAGGACTCGCAGGTGAAGAACTTCCAACTCCAGCTTGGTGCGGATTTCAGCCGCAGCGAAAGCGTCAGCGATCTGGTGGGCGCAGGTTCACGCAGCGACATGCTCAGCGTGTCCATGCCCATGGGCGACCAGGTGGTGGATCAGCGCACCCTGCAGAAGCACAAGGCCCCGCACGCCACCAGCGACCTGCTTTACAAGAATGCGTTATATGGCAAAACCCGCAGCATCTTCAGCGGCCTGATTATCGTCGACAAGGGCGCGCACTTCACCGACGCCTATCAGACCTGTCGCAACCTGCTTAACAGCGACGAGGCCGAGGCCAGTTCCATGCCCGGCCTGGAGATCAATGCCGATCAGGTCAAGTGCAGCCACGGCAGCACCTGCGCCCCCGTCAGCAACGAGGAGTTGTTCTACCTGAAGGCGCGCGGCATTCCCGATGGTGAAGCCCGCAAACTCATCGTCCTCGGCTTCATTGAGGCCACCGTCGCCCGCATCGGCAATGAGGCGGTGGAGGCCATGGTCTGCGAGCGCATCGAGGAGAAGTTCGCGCGCCTGGCGTGAAGTGAAAGCGGGTGCTGCGCACCCGCCACCCTTGGCCCCGCCTCACTTGCTGTCTTCGATGGACACCATCTTGGTGGTGATGTGCTGCTCAAATGGCAGTTCCTCGCCCATCACCTCCATTTTCAAGTTCGTGGTGTAGTCACCGAAGGTCGCCGTTTGGCGTTCCAGGTCATAGAAAATGTGGCCCGCTATGGTGGAGCCCTTGCCGATCTCGATCAGATTCGCCGGCTTGTCTATTCTCTCGACGCTCCTGAGCTTGCCTTCGAAGGCGATCTTCGCGTGCTTGCGCCCCTCCCGTTCCACCACGGCTTCGAATTTCCCATTCATCTCCACATTGGTTTCACCGGCCTGAGGGAAGGTCATCGTCTCATCGGTGGTCCACGTGTCGCCGAGGCGGACAGCGAGGGGTGGGAGCCCGATTTCGAGGGACTTGCGGTAAAGCTTGGCGACATTGAGTGAATCCGCCAGTGCCGATAGGCCTGTCAGCGCACCCGGAGCAGCGGCAAGACTGCCATAATCGCGGGTGTCGCGATAGCGTTCCTGATCGTCGTACACCAGCACGAATGTCTTGCCCATGGCGCGGCCAATGGCCTGTTGAAGTTTGGGGTTGGCCTCGCCGGGCTTCGTGGAGTCGAAACCGATGACCTGGCCATTCGCACTGATTTGACCCCGCACGCTGACAAATTTCACCTCCACCAAACGGTCATTGGTACCAGGGTCTTTGCGCACCGTCATGGTGGTGGTTTGGGTCACGTTCATTCCCTGGCTCTGCAGGTCTCTGCCGGGCTTGCGCGAGGTGGTGTCCGTCACAGTTTCCAGCTTATAAGTCTTGCCGGGCTCCCAATGGAGACGCAGCATCCGGGGGGCTTCGGCATAGGCGGAGGAGAGAAGGGCAAGGGCGATGAAAGAACTGATCAGGGGGCGGCACATGGCCCCGGAAGATGGCCTTGCCTGGGCATATTGCAAAGCTGCCACACTGCGGTGTGGAGGAAAAATGCAAATAGACTTGGCACACTAACCGCTTATTTCCATGTCCGAGGTCGAGTGTTGCGTTTTCTGGCCACCCTTGTGAAAGGGCTGTCATCAAGCGTTGCAATCTGCTAAATCACATCAACAATTCCGCAACACCATGAAAAAAATCGAAGCCATCATCAAGCCTTTCAAACTCGAAGACGTCAAGGAAGCCCTGGCCACTGTTGGTGTGGAAGGCATGACGGTCGTGGAAGTCAAAGGTTTTGGCCGCCAAAAAGGGCACACTGAAATCTATCGTGGCAGTGAGTACACTGTAGATTTTCTTCCGAAGGTGAAAATTGAAGTGGTAGTCGAAGACAGCAGCGCGGACGAGGTGCTTGACGCCATTTGCAAGGCCGCGAATACTGGCAAAATCGGTGACGGCAAGGTGTTCGTAAGCGAAGTGCTCGAAGCCATCCGCATCCGCACCGGCGAGCGTGGCAACGCCGCAGTCACCGCCAGTTAGTCGGTTCTTACCCCTTAATTTACCTCGGCTGGAGTGCACACTCTGCTGAAACCGGTTGTCCCCGAGAGTGGGCAGCCGGTTTCTTGTTTTGGCTGGGAGGCTCCGTGATCAGAGGCTTCCGGTGGGGCTGGGGGAGAAGCTACCGGACAGGCGGCTTTTGGTCTTCTCCTTTATCGTCATCCCCTTCGTCGTTGAACTCATCGTCCTCGTCCTCTTCATCGTCCTCATCGCTGAAGACATCATCATCTTCTTCGTCTTCGTCTTCGAGGTCATCCTCCTCCGCGACTTCGGCGGCTTCACCGCTGCCGGCATCCAGGCCGCGCTTTTCGATCTGTTCGAGGGCCTCACTCATGTCCTCCACGCTGTCGAGAACCTTCTGGGCCACGAACACGGGAGCTCCCTGGTGCATCGCCAGAGCAATGCTGTCGCTGGGACGGGCATCGAGTTCGATGAGCTTGCGGGTATGCAACTCGTTTTCCGCCGCGATGATGAGTCGCGCGTAAAACACGCTGCCATTGACATCGTTAATCACCGCGCGCTCCACCTTGGCTCCAAACGCCAGCAGCAGGCTGGCCATCAGGTCATGGGTGAGCGGCCGCTCCTTGGAGATGCCGCGCATGAACATTGAGATGGCCATGCCCACGGGCTCGTCCACATAGATGACGAAGGTTTTCTGCTCGTTGCCGAGGAAGACCGCGAAGCTGCCCTCGAGGGGAACTACGGCGCGCACTTGCACTTCCTGGACCTTGTTGTTCATACCTTGTTCTTACACTATTGAGCGCAACTGACGGCTGGCAACCCCTAGCCTGCCCAATTCACCAAAGGCGTGGCACCCGGCGAACCGAGGCCCAGCATGAGATAGCGCCGGGACAGTTCGACGTACTTCAGCGCCAGCCGCTGGTTTTGCGCCTGCTCCTCCATACTGAGCTGGCGCACCACTCTGGCTGGGGCACCCATGACCAGCGAGCCTTCCGGCACTTTCATGCCCTTGGGCACTAGAGCACCGGCGGCCACGATGCTGCGTGCGCCGATTTCCGCGCCATCGAGAAGAATCGCCCCCATGCCCACCAAGACCTCATCATGCACCCGGCAGGCATGTACCACAGCACGATGACCCACGGTCACACGCTCCCCGATTTCACAGGCGAAGTCATCGCTTACGTGCAGGACGCAGCCATCCTGAACATTGCTCTGCGCGCCCACGATGATGCGGTTGATGTCCGCCCGGATCACGGTTGCATACCACACGCTGGATTGCTCACCAAGGGTCGCGACACCCAGGATGATGGCACCTTGGGCGACATAGGCCGTGGGGTGGATGGACGGCTTGAAATCGGCAAGAAAAAACTGTGGAATCAGTCCGGAAGGGGCAGGGATGGGAGCGGGCATGGCGCAGAACCTTGATTTTAAGGCGATTTTGAGTTTGACCTATAATTGCGTTTCACTCATTAATCGCGCCAATCCGGCGAACTTGCTGGGGAAAACGGGGGGCAAGCATCCCGGCAATAACCAACAGTAACAACGAAGAAACATCGACTATGAACAAAGCGGAACTCATTGAATTGGTCCAGAAAAACCTGGGTGGCGAAACTTCCAAGCGCGCCGCTGGAGACGCTCTTGAGGCTGTCCTTGTAGCACTTGCGAAAGGCATCAAGAAGGATCAGAGCGTGCAGCTCATCGGTTTTGGCACCTTCAAGGTCGCAAAGCGCGCTGCCCGTACCGGTCGCAATCCGAAGACCGGTGCAGCGATGAAGATCAAGGCATCCAAGACCGTGCGCTTCGTCCCTTCCTCGTCCCTGAAGGGCTCGCTGTAATGGTGGCCGATATCTGACCTCAAGTTCAGTTCTTTACCCCGTGTCCGCGCCAGCGGGCACGGGGTTTGTGTTTTGCGAGCGGAGGCGGCCTGCTCTCTCAAGGCCTGGCAGCCCCCAGCAGCCCGGAGGCCTTGTGCAACGTCTCCTCATATTCCAGCGCTGGCACGGAGTCCGCAACGATGCCCGCGCCCGCGTGGAGTGTGATGCTTTTCCCGTGCTGCACCGCGGTGCGGATTACGATGTTGAACTGGCTTTCACCGTCGAAGCCAAAGTATCCCAGCGCACCCGTGTAGATGCCGCGGGGATGGGGTTCCAGTTCGCTGATGATTTCACGCGCCCGCTTTTTGGGCGCGCCAGTGATGGAGCCGCCAGGGAAGCAGGCACGGAAGGCTGTCGCGTGGTCCTTGTCACTTCGCAAGGTGCCGGCGACAGTGGAAACGAGATGGAACACCTGGGCGAAGTTTGCCACCCGCGCCAGATCCGCCACGTTGATGCTGCCAAATTCGCACACCGTGCCCAGGTCATTGCGTAGAAGATCGGTGATCATGAGCAGTTCGGCGCGCTCTTTGGCAGAACTCACCAGGTCACGCGCAGATTGGCGGTCTTTAGCTCCATCCTCAGGAAAGCGCGGGCGGGTGCCCTTGATCGGCCGCGTGGTGATCGTGCGGCCCTGCATGTGCAGGAAACTCTCGAGAGAGGATGAGATGACACAGGTTTCCGCCAGTTCCAAAAACGCGCTGTAGGGTGCTGGCGAGATCTCGCGCAGCCGGGCGTATAAGGCGAGCGCATCCGCACCCGGCGACCACTCTGCACGCCACAGGTGGGCGAGATTGACCTGATAAATGTCGCCTGCGGCGATATACTCCTGAGCACGCTCCACCGCGCGGATATAGGCCGCTCGTGTCGTTTGCGGCTGAAAATCCAGCACTGGCGAGGCGGGCAAAGTGACGGGCTCGGAAGTGAGACTTGCCGAAAGCCTTCCGCACTCCTGCCACTCTTGCTGGTCATGATGGAAAACCATGACATGGGGGTACACGCCGAACACAAAGTGCCCGTCATAGCCCACCCAGCCGAACAGACCGCCCGGTGTTCCGCGTCTTTCGTTCACTGTTTGGCTGATCACCGGCCAGTCAGTGTCAATATGGCCCCGCAGTATTTTTACCGGAGCCGCCGTTACAAACGATCGTGCATTGGCCTCCCCGGAGCCCGTGTCGAGAAATACCAGCCCCCCCTGCGGGCGCAGGCTGGCGGCCACGGTCAGAGGAGCCAGGCCCAGTTCCAGCGATCGCCAGGGATTCGCAAGAGGGGGCCGGGCGGCGAGGGTTTCGCAGCAAGTTCCGTGCAGCATTGACACTAATTGAGGTACATCCTATCATAAGCAGCCGTTGCTTCAACGTTATGGCAGACACAAAAGCCATTCTCAGTTCTGACAAGAGTGCGGCCCCTTCGGCAGCGCTGTCGCTTCTTTGTGCCCTCATCGCTGTGCAGTTGACCCTCGGCGCCCGCGGGCTGTGGAAAGATCATGGCAAGGAGGCCGAAGCTGTTCCCTCTGCCGCTGGAACGGTCATTCTTGCCCCCCCGTCCGCACCTTCGGGCTCTCTGGCGCCACTGGTGATTCCTCCGCTGCCCATCTTCGCGAACCCGATGCCGTCTGCCAACACGGCACCATCGCCCTTAAGCTTCGCGAATCCCATGCCGCCACAGGTGGCTGGCCAGCCTGTGCGTTCTTTGCCTGGTATTGCGCTAGCGCTGCCCCGCGGCAGTCAGGCACCGGCCGCCCCGGAAGCTTCTCCGCCTCAGAGTCCCGCCACCGGAGCGGCTCCATTGGAAAAGACTGGCAACGCCGAAGCCGATGATCTTCTGGATGTGGCGGCTCAGTCGCTTGAGCTGGGTGATGAAACGGGTGCCATTGAAGTCCTGAATCGCGCTGATCTGCTTCTGCCGAACAATCCGGTGATCATGCGTCAGAAGGCCCTCGCCTTGCAGCGCCAGGGCCTGCCGCCGCAGAACCAGGCCCCCGCGCCCGTGGGGCAGCCCGCAGCCTCCCTGCCTCCTCCCGCGCCCTTGCCCTGGCAGGGCGTGGCCCGGCCGCCATCGCCAGCGGATATTCTCAACCGTTCATTTGGTTCCAGGCGCTCCGTGGCACCGTCTCCAGCCTCACCCCTGCCTGCTGCACGCCCCCCCGGTCCACTGTCCATTGGGCCATGCAAAATCGTGCGTGATCCCTCCCTCGTCCGCGGCGAACGTTTTTCCCTGAAAGTGCCTCTGACCGCCGCACCAGGCGAAGTCATTGATCCTAAACAGATGACTCTCGACGTGATGTTTTATGACAAGGTCAATGATCAGAGCATCGAACTGACCATGGCCGACAAGCCTGAATCGGCGTATGACACGACAGGGGACTTCAGGAGCGGCAGCGAGGTCATCAGTGTGCGCTACAACCTGCCGGAATTCACCCCTGCCCAGATTGCTGAGCTGGGACGGCATGTGTTTTATGGTTACGTGGTGAAGCTCTACTACAAGAACCACCTCATGGGTACGATGGCGAATCCGCCTGAACTCAGCACCATGGGCGACCGGGGAACCAGCCCGCTGGGCACCGCGAATGCGACCGGTCCGGCCAAACGAAATTGAGCTTCACGCAACGACAATGGTAATTTTGCTGGTTGATGGAGATGCACAGACGCGGGCCGCACGGGCCGCACTGCTCCGGGCTCGCGGTTACGAATTGATGGAAGCCGGGACCGCTGACGAAGCCGTTCGCTGGGCGCAAGGGGCGGCAGGCATCAACCTGCTCGTCACGGAGGTGATCCTCGACAACGGAACGTTTGGTTTCGATCTCAGCGACGCGATTCGCGAGCGGCTCCCGCAGATGCGCACGCTCTACACTACCCGTTACGATTTGACCGGGTACGAACACGAACTCGCGGGTGCGGTGCCGGTGCCCGTTACCGCAGGCGATGAAGATTTCCTGGCTGTTGTCGAGCAGGTGCTCAATGCGCCGCCGTCTCCCGTGCCAGTTCCACCTGAAGTCCCTGCTCCTGAGCGTGATCAGCCCACTCTCGCTCCTGGCACCATGCTGGGGCACTACCAGGTGATGAGCTGCCTCTACTCCGAGCCCGAAGCGGAGACCTATCACGCGATCCAGTACACCGTCCAGCGCCCGGTGGCCCTGGTGCTCCTGAAACCCCATCTCCTGGGCGATGAGCAGGTCGTAAAGGCCTTCAAGGAACGCGAGCGCCTCAAGGCCTCCATCTCACACCCTCGTATTGCCCCGCTTTACGAGGCTGGGGAAGCCGGCGGCCTGCTCTATTATACCCGCGAGATGCCCCTGGGCCGCTCTCTGGAACAGATCGCCGTGGCTGGTGAGCATTTCAGCGAGCGCGTGCTTGTGGATGTGCTTTACCGCATCGCTGATGCCATGAGCTATGCGGTCGAACGCGGCTGCGGCTATCGCCCGCTCGCGGAACGCGACGTCTACGTGGATGCCGAAAATCAGGCCAGCATCGTTAATGTGTTCCGTCCCGCCTCGGGCAGTCCGCGCGACCAGTCGGCTGACGTGGTCTCCCTGCTCACCCTCGTGGCTCCCTTCGCCAACCAGGGCAAGGCACGCGGCTTGTTGCAGGATCTCGGCGACAAGTCGCATGACTGGGCCAGCCTCTACGCCAGGCTTGATGACATTCGTCATGACATGAGCGAACGCAGCCTCATCCGCCGCGCGGAAGATGAGGACATTGCCGTCGCGCAGCCCGTCTCCAGGCAATGGCTGGGCTGGACCATCGCCATTATGTTTCTGGGACTGGTGGCGTGGCTTGGCGGACTCACCGGCAAGGGATTGCAGGCCCCGAAGACCATTCTGAAGCAGGAGATGATCGAGATTCCCGCAGGGCCCTTCATCTATCAGAAAGGCCCGCCCCGCTATCCAAATCCAAACCTGAAGACCTTCTGGATTAGCAAGTACAAAGTCACCATCGCACAGTACGCCGAGTTTCTCGCAGCCCTTAAACAGGGGTCGCCCAAAGCGTTCGATGACCAGTACCAGCCGGAGACCAAGATCACGCACACCCCTCCAGACTGGGCGGCCTACTATGCCGCCGCCACCGCCGATGGATTGTTCAATAACGAGCATATCAGCCTCAATTCACCCGTCTGCCGCGTCGATTACTGGGATGCGGTCGCATTTGCGAAATGGAGACACCAGCGCCTCCCTACGGAGAAGGAATGGGAAAAGGCCGCCCGCGGCTTCAAAGGCAATCTGTATCCTTGGGGCAACGAACCCAAACCGGGCACTGCCAATCCTGGCGACGATTACCTGCCCAACGGCACCGCCGGCAAGCAGGATGGATACAACCTGTGGGCTCCCGTGGATCGGGCGGCCGACGATATCAGTCCCTTTGGGGTCGTCGGCATGGCCGGCAAGGTTCAGGAGTGGACTTCCACCTGGGACATTCACCCGGAACTGCCGGACGTGAAAGTGCCCGTGCTCCGCGGCGGGCACTTTGGCTTGAAAAGCAATTCTGAAATCCTCACCAGCCGCGACTTCGATTACATGCCGGAGGCGGCCACGCTGGCCAGAGGTTTCCGAACCGCCTCTGACGTTGCCCCCGAGACCCTCCAGCATAAATGAGCCAGGCCAGGCCTCACCGGTTTTAACTTCCCTTCCAAGGTTTGTCTGCTTCGCCCGTCTCTGCCAAAGACTCCGTCATTCATGAGCCGCGCCCCTCTTCCAGAAGACGACTTCAGCTTCCTGCCCAAGGTGGACGATGCTGAAGCGCTGGACAAAGAAGCATTGCTCGCGCGGGTGAAGTCTCATCATGCACCGCCGCCCCACGAACCGGCATCCCCCGGGACTGTGACCTCAGTGCCTTCCAGCCCAGCCGCACCGGCGCCGAAGGGTCCGCCCCGCCTCCGGCTCAAGGTGAAACCCATGCCCAGGCCAGCTCCAGAACCGGCAGCACCCATCCAGGCAGAGCCGCCCGTGGTTGAAATCCGCCCGCCGGAAGCGACCAAAACTCCTCCTGAGAAGACTAAAACGACCCGCTTGGACGACGACAGCGACCGGCCCAAGACGGAAGAACCTGAGCTTCATACGATCATCCGGCCACCTGGTGCCGAGGACCACCCGAAGGCGGATGAGCCACCCCTCACACTCAAGGAAAAATGGCGCGCCCGCTGGATCATGATCGGCGGCCAGTCGCTTGCCTTCAGCGTGATTTTGCACCTGGTGATCGTCGCGGCCGCCGCGCTCATTGTGTTCAACAACGTGACCGAACAGCACGTGGATTTCCTGCCCGGGGGAGGCACCACCCAGGGCGAGGCCGCCGAAAAGTCCCTGGCGGAAACCGTCCGAATGAGGCGCACCCCCTGGGTTAAGAAGAATCCCATGCGGCGAGTGGCCAGCAGCAGTTCCATCTCCGACATCAAGCTGCCAGAGCCAGCCATGGACTCGATCATGCTTCCCGACGTGACCCGCAAGATGGGCATGACGGGCTTCGGCAGTGCCGGAGCCGGTGGTGGCTTCGGCAGCGGCATCGGAGTGGGCGGCAAGTCCGGCGTGACGTTTCAGCCCATCATGATGTTTGGCAAGGACCTCAAGGCTAAACGCATGGCCGTGATCCTGGATGTCTCAAGCTCCATGGCCGATTACCTGGAAGACGTCGTCAAGGAGGTTGACCGCGTGGCGAAGGGCAGCCCGGTGATATGCTACTTCGGTTGCGGTCTCATGCGCCCTGAGGGCGGAGCCCACATCGATGACAAAGTGGACCTGTGCAAGAACCCGACCTTTGAGCGCTTTTGGCGCCTTTGGTATGGCCCCGCCCCTTTCAATGCCAAACCCGAAGAAATTAAAAAAATCAAATTCGGGCCGAAGGACAACATCCCGTTCGAGAAAGTATACCGCGTGCTTGCCCGGCGTCCGGGAACCTACTTTGTGGATTACAACGGCATCGTTTATGCCTGGACTGCCCTGGTCAATGACCTCGTGCGCAATGCCGATGCCCTTTATTGGTTCTCAGACTTCATGGACGATGTGGACGAGAAGGAGATCAAGATCGTGCTGGAGAATCTCAAGCGCCGCAAACAGCGCCTGTTCATCCAGCCCTCCATCCACGGCGCCTCGTTTGAGCAGGTGCGCAAGGGGCTCGTCATCCCCACGGGAGGCGAAGTGGTGGAGCCACCTCCGGCGAAGTAGGGGCCGTTATTTTACGCCTCCACCCGCCAGCTTCCGCGCCGCCTCCTTCATCCTTCCGAGGATGTAGTACACCGTACGGCTGCGAATACGCACCAGTTCCGCACCGATCACGAGGGCGATGAAATCTTCAGGAACCTGCAGCACGGCTTCGAGAGTGCTGCCGTTCAAACCCCGGCACAGGAGCGTGGTCATCGCTCTGGTCAGGGTCTGCACGTCACGACCCAGCGACACGGCGAAATAGACGCGCCCTTCGGACTCCAGGCGGACGTGGATGCCGACGGTGTCGCTGCACTCGGCATCCTTGCGCACCTGTTCGAAGTCGAAGCGCTCGCCGGGCTTGGGGGCGTGGCGATGCGCGGCCTCCGCGAGGTCGATCAAGCCGTCCCTGCGCTCACCTTCCGTGAGCGATTCAAAATGCTGGACCAATTTCTGAAGCGGGAGCGGATACATCGGGCGCAAGCAAGCGCCATTCTGGGCATCGGTGCAAGCTTGCTCCACCTCCTGGCCGGGCAACTTCTACAATAGCTCCTCAATGGCCTTGCCACCTTCGGTGACGATCCCCGTGGGACGTCCCTGGCGGTCAGTCCACTGGGCATTGGGATCGATGTCCAGATGATGAAACACGGTGGCAGCCAGATCGGACGGCCCCACGCGGCGGCTTTCGATGTCGTAGCCCTTGCTGTCCGTGCTGCCAATCACCTGGCCGTGACGCAGACCGCCGCCCGCCATGACCATGGACATGACGCGCGTCCAGTGATCGCGCCCAGCGTTCTTGTTGATGACCGGGCTGCGACCGAACTCACCCATCATGAGAATGAGTGTGCTGTCGAGCAGACCGCGCGCCTCGAGATCGGTGACGATGGCATGAAGGGTGCGGTCCACCACCGGGAGCAGCGGTGTGAGGCCCTTCTTGATGCCGCCCCACTGCACCTCGTCACCATGATGATCAAAGTATCCCCAGGCACCGCTGACGGTGACAAAGGTGGACCCGGCCTCGATGAGGCGCCGTGCCAGCAGGGCCTTCTCTCCCAGGCTGTCGCGCCCGTATGCATCGCGCGTGGCGGGCTTCTCTTCGTCCAGATTAAAGGCGCGCTGGGTGCGGCCGGAGATGAGCACATCGTAGGCCTGCTGGGTGTACTGATCGGAGGAGGCAATTTCCTTGCTGGCCCCCACGCCACGTTTCCAGTCGTCCATCTGCTCGACGAGCGCACGGCGCTCGCCCAGACGTTCCATGGTCAGCCCTTTCGACAAGGTCAACCGCCCTGCGAGTTCCTTGCCATCCACGGGATCGTAAAGGCCGCCCATGTGGCCGGCACCCCAGACGTCAGCCTTCAGGGAAGGCACAAGTGCAATGTATCCCGGGATGCCGGGCGCATTGGCACCACGAAATTTGGCCGCAATCGAGCCCATGGAAGGATATCCGCCTCCGTCTTTGCCGTCATCGGTGCGCCGGGCCAGTGGATTGCCGGCCTGCATTGTGATGGGGGTGTGATTGCTGGCGCTGCAATCCATGGAGCGGATGATCGTCAGCTTGTCCATGATGCGGGCGGTGAGCGGCAGATGCTCGCAGACATGCACGCCGGGCACTTTGGTGGGGATGTGGCCGAACGGCCCGCGAATCTCGCTGGGTGCCTGCGGCTTGGGATCCCACATGTCGATGTGGCTGGGGCCGCCGGAGAGCCAGAAGAGTATGACGTTGGTCTTCTTTTTCGCCTGCCCTGCCGCCAAGGCCAGCGCCTGCTGCTGAAACAGCGCCGGAAGGGAAAGCCCCGCCAGTCCTGCGAGCCCGGTTTGAAGGAATCCGCGCCGCGAACTGCCCACGCGCAGCAGGTCACCACGGGCGGGACTGAACTGGCTGACCAGCGATGGTGCCGGAGCAATGATTCGGTTCATAATATCAGAAGAAGGTTAAGCCTCATACGCGTTGAACCAGCGACTCTTGCGGGCAGCGCCAAAGTCAGAAGACCTGAATCGGCAAACGAATCAAATGGCAAAATCGCACATACCCGTCATTCCTCTGCCTTCATCCGCTTGCCGATTTGGGTCTTCCGTCTTTTGTCTTCAAGTCTTCTGTCTTGTGCCGCCCACCGACTCCTCCACCCACTTCGCATAAGGTGCGGACACTTGGTCTGGCCTGAGCGCCACGATCTCAGGGACCTCGTAAGGGTGCAATTCCCGCACCCTGGAATCGAAAGCCGGCCAGGCGTCCGCCGTCGTTTTGAAGATCGCCAGCACCTCCTGGCTATGCTCGATCTTGCCTTGCCAGCGGTAGATGGATTCCACGGCAGGGACCAAATTGACACAAGCAGCCAGTTGCGACTCCACCAGGGTCGTGCCAATTTGACGCGCCACCGCAGCCTCGGGAAACGTTACGAAAACGAGCAGGATGTTCATGCTCCCCACCTTATGAAGTCTGGCTTCTTCGACAAGCTTATCAAACGCATGGATCGCCTGGAGCCGGGCGAGGTGCAGCATTTCCTGGCGGAGCTCCTGCGCGAGAAGGGCTTGCTGGAGAAAGTTTTTGAGGCCTTGCAGGAGGGGGTCATCCTCCTCGATACCGACGGCCACGTGACCTATGTGAACCGCGCTGCGTCCCACCTTTTCGGCTTTCAGGCAGAGCAGGTCCTGGGCAAGCAGCTGTCTGAGGGCGTGCGCGGGGTGGACTGGAAGGAACTGCGCAAGCCGGGCAGCGTCGTCACCCGTGACCTCGAGGTGTTCTATCCGGAGAACCGCTTCCTCAATTTCTACATCACCTCGATTGATGACTCCCAGGACAATGGTTTCGTCATGCTGATTCGCGACGTGACGCAGACCCGCAAGATCACGGAGGAAAAGATTGAGAGCGAACGCATCAGCGCCTTCACCCTGCTGGCCGCTGGCGTCGCCCACGAGCTGGGCAACCCCTTGAACAGCCTCACCATCCACCTCCAGCTCATGGAGCGCGCATTAAAGAAGATGGGCAAGGGGGGCGAGAAGCTGCAAAAGCACCTGGATGTGTCCCTGGGCGAGATCAAGCGGCTCGACTTCATCATCAGTCAGTTCCTCTCGGCCATCCGCCCCACCCAGCCGCAGCTTCAGCGCGTCAGCGTCAATGAGCTGATCGAGGAAGCCGCCCGCTTTCTGAAGCCTGAACTGGAGCAGAACAACGTCGCGCTGAAGCTGGAACTGCGCGCCGACGTGCCGCAGATGCCGCTCGATGCGAACCAGATGAAGCAGGCCTTCTACAACTTGATCCGCAACGCCTGCCAGGCGATGTCCGAGGCTGGCGGCACGCTCACAGTCATGAGCACCTTCAACGATTTCGAGGTCATCGTCAGCTTCCAGGACAGTGGCAAAGGCATCAGCCGCGAGAACATGGGAAACCTGTTCCAGCCGTTCTTCACCACCCGCAAAATGGGCACGGGTCTGGGGCTGCTCATCGTCCGTCGCATCATCCGCGAGCATGGCGGCGAGATCGACATCGAAAGCCGCGAGGGCAGGGGCACCAAAGTGAGCCTGTTCCTCCCGCTGGTGGAGAAGCGCGTGCGGCTGCTGGGAGCCGGGAATGGCGATTCGGCGGCGAAATCTCAGCAACCTAGTCCTCCCTCTTTGACTCAATGACCCAGGACCTTGCCACCATCCTCATCGTCGATGACGAAAAGCACACCCGCGACGGCCTGCGCCAGTCCTTGGAGGATGAATTCGATGTGTACGTCGCCGCCAATGCCGCGGAGGCGATGGAGCTGCTCAAAAATGAGTCCGTGGACGTCATGCTCACGGATCTGCGGCTGGGCAACGACGATGGCATGAAGCTGCTCGAAGCCGCGCTGCAATTGCCCAAGCCTCCCATCGCCATCATGATGACGGCCTACGGGTCCGTCGATACCGCAGTGGAGGCGATGCGGCGCGGGGCCTATCACTTCGTCACCAAGCCGCTGAACCTTGATGAAGTCGATCTGCTGATCAAGCGCGCCCTGCGCAGCCGCAAGCTCGAAGTCGAGAACGTGGCGTTAAAAAAGCAGGTCGAGCGCCAATACTCCGTGCAGGGCATTCTCGGCCAGGCCGAGGTGATGAAACCCATCATCGACACCATCGAGCAGGTTGCACCCACGCGTGCCACCGTGCTCATCGAAGGCGAGAGCGGCACCGGTAAGGAACTCGTCGCACGCGCGATTCACAACCTCAGCGGCCGGCCCAAGGACAGGCTGGTGATCGTGCACTGCGCCGCCCTGTCCCCCCAGCTGCTCGAGAGCGAGTTGTTCGGCCATGAGAAGGGCGCGTTCACGGGAGCCACCGAAAAGCGCATCGGCCGCTTCGAACTGGCGGATGGCGGCACCCTCGTGCTGGATGAAATTGGCGAGATCGACGCCAGCACCCAGGTGAAACTGCTGCGCGTCCTTGGCGAGCAGACTATCGAGCGCGTGGGCAGCAGCAGGCCCATCAAAGTGGATGTGCGCGTGGTTGCCGCCACCAACAAGCATCTGGCCAAGATGGTCGAAGAGCGAAAGTTCCGCGAGGACCTCTACTGGCGAATGCGCGTCGTCACCATTCACATGCCGCCGTTGCGCGATCGCAAGAGCGACATCCCGGTGCTGGCCGAACACTTTCTCAGGGACATGGCCCGCGCCAACGGCAAAGCCTTCAAGCCGCTGGGCGAGGACGCGCTGCCTGCGCTGATGGCTTACGACTGGCCTGGCAACGTGCGCGAGTTGCGCACCGCCATCGAACATGGCGTCGTCATGAGCAACAGTTCCCGTGTCATGCTCAAGCACCTGCCCGGCTACCTCTCCGGCCATGGCGTGGGCGCGCCGCGCGTGCAGGGCCAGGGCTCAGGCGCCTCCTCGTCGGCGGCCCCCATGCTGCCGCCGGACCTGAGCCTGGAGAAGATGGAGCGGCGCTTCATCGAGGAAGCCCTCAAGCGCACCCACAACAACCGCACCGACGCCGCCGATTTGCTCGGCCTGAGCCGCCGGACCCTGCAACGAAAGCTTGCGGAGATGGACATGGTGCGGAAGCGCACGTAGTCCTGCCCTCCCCCTCATTTCTTATCTCATGATCCGCGCCCTTCTCTTCGACTTCGACGGTCTCATCATCGACACCGAAAGCGCCATTTATCAGGCTTGGCGCGAGCTCTATGCAGACCACGGCCACCCGCTGCCCATCGAGCGCTGGTCCCAATGCGTGGGCACGGATTTTGGCGCTTACAATCCGAAGGCGGACCTGGAGAAACTCACCGGCAAGGACTTCGACTGGCGCAACGAGGTGGCCATGCGCGAGCAGCGGGTGAACGAGTTGCTCACCGGCTTCGATGCGCTGCCTGGCGTGCGTGAGCGCCTGGACGAGGCTGCGGCTCTGGGCCTGTCCTGCTCGGTGGCCTCCAGCAGCCCGCTCACATGGATCGAGCCCTGGCTGGACAAGCTGGAGCTGCGCTCCTGCTTCACCAACATCTCCAGCCGCGACTTTGTGGAGAAGATCAAGCCGGCCCCCGATCTGTTCCTCCATGCCGCCGCCCAGCTCGGTGCCGCGCCGGACGAGGTGATCGTCTTTGAGGACTCGCTCAACGGACTGCGCGCCGCCCGTGCTGCCGGCATGAAATGCGTCGTGGTGCCCGGCCCCACGACCCAGCACCTGGAATTTGACGGTGCCTGGCGCATCCTTCACTCGCTCGCCTCCACTACGCTTGTGGAATTGATGCAACCTTGATCGCAACCTGCACCTGCCGTCGGCGGGGTCTCCTTTCCAGCTCATGCCCAATACCGCCACCAGCTCCCCGCCCGACGCCTGGATTCAGGGGCTGGAGAATTTCCTCATGAGCGAGACGGGAGTCGAAGCCATTCGCGTCAACGCTGATGAGCGGACGGTATCCATCGCCACCCTCGGCCAGGTCGATGCCGGAGCCCTCCAGTTGCGGCTGACCGACATCCTGCGCAGCCTGGATGCCCGCTTCGTCGATGGCAATGAACCTTCCCTGCCAATTTCCGAGGTGCCGACGAAAGCGGTGCACGTCCACCACACCGGCAGCCAGCTGCTTCTCGAAAAGCCCACCTGCCCCACCGCCCCGAAATTCTGGCACTGGCGCGACTTCGAGTGGCCGGAACCGGACCAAATTGAAAAGAAGAGCCTGGAAGAATGGCAGACCCTGGCGATTCAAGCAGCGATCTGCGGCGTGGCCTTGGTGGCCGGCTTCATCGCGAAATGGTTCGGTGCAGGCTCTGGAATCGAGCACTCGTTGTTTGCCATTTCCCTGATCAGCGGCGGCTGGGATGCGGCGATCGACACCTGGCAGAAGCTGCGCGAAAAGCAGCTCGACATCCACTTCCTCATGATCGCCGTGGCCACGGGGGCGGTGTCCATCGGCGCCTGGGAGGAAGGCGCGCTGCTGCTTTTCCTCTTCAGCATGTCCGGCGCGCTGGAACACTTCGTTCTGCATCGCACGCATCGCGAAATCAATGCCCTCATGAAGGCCGCGCCGAAGCAGGCGCGCGTCTTCCTCCCTGATGGCAGCACCCAGGTTCGCCCGGTCGCCATGCTCAACGTCGGCGATCTTATCCAGGTGCGGCCCGATGAACTGTTCCCCGTGGATGGCACCGTGGTTTCGGGCGCCACTGCGGTCGATGAGTCCACGCTGACGGGTGAGGCCGTCCCCATCAACAAGCAGCACGGCGAAGAGGTCTTCGGCGGCACCCTCAATCTGTGGGGTCTCGTGAGCGTGAAGGTGGAGCGTCTCGCGCAGCAAAGCGCCCTGCAAAAAATCATCACCCTCATCGAAAACGCGCAGCACATGCGCGCGCCCAGCCAGCGCTTCACGGACAACTTCGGCACCCGTTACACCCTCATCGTCATCGGGCTGGTTTTCGCCATGTTCTTTGTTTGGTGGCTTGGTCTTGGTCTGCCGCCCTTTGAAAACACCGAAGCCACGCGCTCCGCGTTCTATCGCGCGATGACGCTGTTGGTGGTCATGAGCCCTTGTGCGCTCGTCCTGTCCATCCCCTCCGCCATTCTCGCCGCCATTGCCTGGGGGGCGAAGCGCGGCGTGCTGTTCCGCGGCGGCGCCGCCATCGAGAAACTGGCCGAGGTCGATGTCATCGCCATGGACAAGACCGGCACCCTTACCGAAGGCGAACTGAACGTCGCCAAGGTGGAGAGCTTCCCCCCGGGCCGGGAAATGGAAGCTCTGCGCATCGCTGTGACGCTGGAGGCCAATTCCAACCATCCCATCGCCCGCGCCATCACCCTTTATGCCCGCAAGCAGGGCATCGAAGCCAGTGTCCTGCATGAATTTCAAAGCATTGCCGGACAAGGCCTGCGCGGCAAGACCGCGAGCGGGATCAGTTATGTGGGCCGGCGTGAACTCATGGCCCAGAGCGAGCTGTCAAAGTTTCTCGCAAACGTGCCGGATGCCCCCCTCGGCTTCAGCGAGGTCTGGGTGCTGCATGCGGATGTGGTGGGCCGGGTGCTGCTTAAAGACGAAGTGCGGCTGGGCAGCAAGATGGTGCTCGCACGCCTCGCGAAGGATGGGGTGCGCACCGTCATGCTCACCGGCGACCGCCGTGCCGCCGCGTCCGAAATCGCCAAGGAGCTCGGTATCGCGGAAGTGCGCGCCGGTCTGCACCCCGAAGACAAGGTCGCTGCCATTCATGAATTCACCGCGCAGGGCCACAAAGTCGCCATGGTTGGCGATGGGGTCAACGATGCGCCCAGCCTTGCCGCCGCCTATGTCAGCGTGGCCATGGGCGCGCGCGGCAGTGATGCCGCGCTCGAACAAAGCGATGTGGTGCTGATGCAGGACAAGATCGAAAAACTGCTCAGCGCCCGCTCCATCAGCAAGGCCGCGCGCGCCATCATCAGGCAGAACATCACCATCTCCTTGGGTGCCGTGATCATCATGGCGGTGGCCTCCCTCTTCGGCATCGTGCCTCTGACACTGGGCGTGCTGATGCACGAGGGCAGCACCGTGATCGTGTGTCTCAACAGCCTGCGGCTGCTGTTTGTGGCGGAGGAAATCTAGGCCGCCAAAGCTGCAAGAGCGCAAGCCCAACAGCGCCGTCGTCGCTGTCCGCATGTCCGAAACAGCCGGAGAGCCGCGCATTTGCGTATCTATCGTGGGTGAGACTCACCCGCCGTTCTCACTTCTCGCTGTTCATGAAAATTCGCACCCTAGTTTCCCTCGCCTGCATGGGCAGCGTGGTGCACCTGCCCGCCCAGGACCAGCCTAAAAACGGTCGACCGGAGACCGCAAAACATCGAGCTTCCGAGGCTGGCGGCGACACACCCAAGAAGAAGGCGGAAGACCCTGAGAAGGAAATTGCCAAGCCTCATGAGCAGCACCTGGCGGCAGTCTCCACCCTCACGAGTGATGAACTGGCGGGATTCGACGAGTACCCGGCTGAGCTGCGGGTGCTGATCGAAAAGGCGCTGGCCCTCACCCACCTCAATCTCGCTTACACCTTTGGTGGCAGCACGCCTGCGGACGGAGGCATGGACTGTTCCGGCACCATCGATTACTTGCTCACCCAGCACGGCATCAAGGGCGTGCCGCGCTCGTCCGACGAGATTTGCGAATGGGTGCGCGAGCACTCCGGCATGCACCTGGCCCCTGATGGAGTGGAGCTTTCCCACGATGCATTCAGCGCCCTGCGCCCGGGCGATCTGCTGTTCTGGACAGGCACCTACGAAACCATGCCGCGCAAGCTGCCTGTGTCGCACATCATGATATATCTTGGCACGCTCAAGAAGACGGGCAAGCCCGTCGTCTTCGGTGCCAGCGATGGCCGTTATTATGCGGGGCAGCGGCGCAGCGGCGTGAGCGTGTTTGATTTCAGCATGCCTCGCAGTGGCAGCAAGGCCGCCTTTTACGGTTACGGCACCATCCCAGGTCTGGCCAGGATCTGGTCGAAACAAGAAACCCGCAAAAACCTGCCTCCATCCGGTGGCACCGCTCGCGATCCCGTCGTGACCACCAAGCCCGTCAACAAGGGCGATGCCGACGAGGAGCCCGCGCCTGAGGTCAAGAAGCACAAACTCGCCAGCACCGGCGCTGCGTCGTCCGGGAAAAAACTCAAGATCGGCGATGAGTCCGGGACAGACACCAACCCCCATTCCGCAGTCGCCGAGCCGAAGCCTTCAGAGGCTGAGAATACCCCCTCCCCATCGCACAAAAAGGCCCGGCCACCCGAGGATTCGGCGGGCGTGGCCAAATCGGCAGATGATGCTCCGGAGCCAGCCCCGCACAAGCATGTCACGCGGCGCAAGTCCACGGTCAAAAAGAAGCCCGTTTCTGACGACTCCGAACCGGCTGCGGTCGTGCACAAAGCCGTGGATTCCATCCGCAAGGCGTTTGATTGATCGGGCGAGTGTCAGCATTAGTTGGTCACGCAGGCCTGGCAATGGGCTCTGTTTCAGGCCGCGGCAGGGCAGGAATAATTGGAGTGAAGCGTTTCGGGAGTCCTTCGCCTTCACTCACAAGCACACGCCCGGTCTGGTGCGGGAAATCGCCGCAGCCCGCTGCCTACTCCGCTTGACCTAGCCTGGCACAGGGGAAGGCGCGCTTGCGACCTGCGGCCACTCATGCGATGGATAAAGACTGCATTGTTCCGGCAACAATCGCCGTTCATGCATCTTCCCCCGGGCCCCCCATGAACATCCCTGCCTGCCAACCAGCTTTGCTGAGGCTCCTGGCCCTCATTGTCGTTTTTCTCCCCTGGGCCGCCTCTGCCGCCGAGGGCGATCTTGATACGACTTTCAACTCGACGGGCAAGATTTTGACCACCATTGGCACCGGCATCAGCACCGATTCAGGCCGCAGTGTGGCGATGCAGAGCGACGGCAAGATCGTTGTAGGCGGGTATTCCGTGGCCGCCAACAACTATAAAAGTTTCGCGCTGGTACGCTACAATGCCAACGGATCGCTGGACACGGCTCTCGGTGGAACCGGCAAAGTGACCGCCGCCATCGGCAGCTACGACGCCAGTGGCAGCGGCATCGTCGTGCAGGGCGATCAGAAAATCGTCGTGGCGGGGACTGCCGCAGTCCTCGACGGGGACTTTGCAGTGGTGCGCTACAACGCGGATGGCACGCTGGATTCCAGCTTTGGCGGCGGCAAGGTCACCACTGATTTCGGCAGCAATGTGGAAGGTTTCTATACCTATACCGATGAGGTTGGCCGCGCCGTGGCGCTGCAAAGCGATGGCAAGATCGTGGTGGTGGGCGAGACGTGGGATCCATACGTGGACAACGGCGCTCACTTTGCGGTCGTGCGCTACAACACCGCCGGCACACTGGACACCAGCTTTGGCAGCACCGGCAAGGTCAAGACGTCCTTCAGCAACAACCTTGACGGCGCCTATGGCGTGGCGATCCAGAGCGATCAGAAGATCGTGGTGGCTGGGTATGCTTACAACGATGTCAGTCAAAACGACGACTTCGCCGTGGCGCGTTACAACACGAACGGCAGCCTGGACACCACCTTCGGCGGCACCGGCAAGGTGATGACGGCCATCGGCACGGTCACCACCGCGATCGGCAGCGGCTCCGACATCGCCCACAGCGTGGCGATCCAGAAGGACGGCAAAATTGTGGTGTCTGGTTTTGCCCAAAATGACAGCAACGTGGATTTCGCAGTGGTGCGCTACAACACCGATGGCTCGCTCGACACCACCTTTGGCGGCAACGGCAAGGTGACCACCGACTTCGGTGGCCTCGGCGACGTCGTTTTCAGCATGGTCTTACAGGGCGACGGCAAAATCCTCGTGGCAGGCCAGTCCCGCGACAGCGACTTCGCGGTGGTGCGCTACAACACCAATGGCACGCTCGATACCACCTTTCATGGCACGGGCAAAGTCACCACCGACCTTGGGGGTGTGGACCAGGCCAATGGCATCACCCTGCAATCCGATGGCAAGATCGTCGTCACCGGGATTTCGTATGAACCCGCCACGACCGGCATCCACTATCTCGCGATGGCGCGCTACATCGGCAGCAACCCCCAGATCGCGGTCGAAGAACCGGCAGGCACGGGCCTCGTCAGCGGCACGTCGAGCATCGACTTCGGCACGACGACGCTGGGATCCAGCGTCGTGAAGACCTTCACGGTCAAAAGCATGGGCTCCACCAATTTGACGCTGTCGGGCGTGACCAAAGACGGCCTCAACAGTGGCGACTTCATCGTCAGCGCGCCTGTCACGACGACCGTGGCCCCGGGCGGCCACACCACCTTCACCGTCACCTTCGCACCTACTGTCGCGGCCTCCCGCGCGGCAGCGATCCATATTGCCAGCAGTGATCCAAGGGCAAGTTCGTTTGATATTGCCCTCACCGGCACTGGTGCCAATCCGACCGCTCCTGCCTTCCTGGTGCCCCCAGGGTCTGGCATCGCCCTGGTGGGACAGCCCGTCACCCTCACCGGCCCCCCGGTCCTCGGCGATACGCCTCAGACCTACCAGTGGCGCAAAGGCATCACCAGCATACTCACTGCCACCGGCATCGATTTAACCATCGCCAGCGTCAAAACGACGGATGCCGCCCTCTACAGCCTGCACGCCACGAATGTGGATGGCTCGGCCACCTCCGCCAGCGCCACCCTCGCCGTGGTCACACCAGGGCCTGCGTCTGTTAGCGTCAATGCCGGTGCCACTCTGAGCCTCACTTGCACGGTCACCGCGCCCGCCGGCACGCCCCTGGCATACTCATGGAGCCGGGCCTCAACCCCTCTCAGCAATGGTGGCCGGGTAACCGGTGCCGACACCAAGGCACTCAAAATCACCGGCCTTCTCCCGACAGAAGCCGGGGCTTACTCCTGCACCGTGGCCATGACCACCCCCGGCGGCCCCCTCACGGCCACCAATGGCACCACCACGGTGACGGTGGTGCAAGTACCCGCGATCACGGCTTTCACCATGGCGGACGCAAGTGTCAGCCAGAGCATCAACCTGCAAATTCCCAGCAGCAATTTCCCCACCCGTTTCACCGTCACCGGCCTGCCACCTGGCATAGCGCTCAATACCATCACCGGCCTGCTCACCGGCAAACCTACCGCGGCCAAACTCGCCCTGGGCGTTCCCATCGCCTACACGCTCAAGGTTAGCTGCAGCAATAGCGCGGGCGTCAGCCCCGTCATTGCCATGAGCTGGATCATTCAACCTCTCCCCGCCAGCGCCATCGGCACCTCCACTGGACTGGTGGATCGCGACCCGTTGAATGCCGGCCTCGGGGGAACCATCAAAGTTGTCACCACCAGCACGGGCGCTTTGACCGGCACACTGAAGCTGGCAGCCAAAAGTTATGCGTTTGCCGGCAAGCTCGATGCTTCGGTTGGCGGCGGTGATCCTGCCGCCACGATCACTATTGCCCAGGTACCGGCCTCGGCCAACCTGACGGTGAATCTCACGGACTTCAATCTCACCACCGGCAAGGTCACCGGCAGCGTTCACAACAGTACTTCCGCGAACGTCGCCATCACTGCCTGGCGCTCGCCGTGGAGCCTGGTCAACAAAGCCTCGGCCTATGCAGGCAATTACACTGCCGCTCTGGATCTCCCGAGCTTGGCCCTCCATGACGTGACCTACCCGCAAGGCCACGGCTACGCCACATTGAACGTTGGCAGCACCGGCCTCTGCACCTGGGGTGGCAAGCTCTCCGACGGCAGCGCCATCTCGGGCGGTGTCACTCTGGGTCCCGACGGTGAAGTGCCTCTCCAAGTCGTGCTCTATGCCACCCCGGGCAGTGCGCAGGGCTGGCAGACGATCACCTCGTCCACAGGCTATCTCGATGGCACGCTGGACTGGTACAAACCCCTGCAAACTGCCGCCACCCGCAGTTACCACGACGGCATCCTCCTGCACACCCAGACCCTGGTCGGCGGCCTCTATCCAGCCACCGCCGTGAACGTCCCCTCCATGCTCGGGCTGGCCCTGCCGCTCTCCCTGTTGAACACCAAATTGAGCTTCAGCGACGGCGGCCTCACGGCGAGTTTTGACCAGCTCTTGACCGTGACTGCCACGAACACCTCGTCCGTGCCGACTTCGCCCTCGCTTAACTCCTTTCTGGTGAAGCTGACACTGACGCCCTCGAGTGGTCTCTTTTCCGGCAGCTTCGCAAGACAGGACGCTGATCCTACCGACCTAACCTCTCCCATCACCGTCATCACCCGCACACCGCCTTTCTATGGCGTGCTCGTGCCGCGCCTGGCCCAGGGTGTCGGCTTCTTCCTGCTCAATGAACTCCCTACCACCGGTCCCCCCGCGACGACCGCGGCGAATTCACCCACGCTCTCCGGCCAGGTGATCCTGAAAACAGGGCCCTGATAACGGCGGGCAATGACGCCCAAAAAAGGAGCGTGGACATTGCCTCGCTGCGCTCACCCTTCGGGCTGCCTCCAGCAGGCTATCTTCACTTCGTTCCGGTTCATGTCCGCAATCGTAAACACAGGCGGCGAAGCCGCGAAGGTCTTCCAGAAATTACTGCATTTGGTATGAGGGTAGCGCGCGGTGTCGCCTCCTTCGATTAGTCTAGTTTCCATTCCCAGCTTGGGGTTCATCTGGCCGAAACCTCATAAAAGATGGCCGATGATATCAGCCTGCACAGTCGTTAGTCTGAGCGTCCGATCCTTACCCCTCATGAATCGCCGCTCCTTCATTTCCCAAGTCCTGGCCACTGGCAGCGCGCCGTGGATCATTCCCGCGCATGTGCTTCGGTCGCAGACGGCTCCGTCCAACAAGGTCACCCTTGGAGTCATCGGTGTCGGCTCGCAAGGCACTCACGACATGCGCAACTTCCTCAACCAGGACGATGTGCGCGTAGTCGCCATCAGCGACGTCAACAAGCAGAACCTTGACCGCGCCCGCGGCTTCATCAAGGAAGCCTATGGCAGCGCCGACGTGAAGCAGTACCCGGACTTCCGCGACCTGAACCGTGACAAGGGCATCGATGCCGTGCTCATGGCATTGCCCGTGCATTGGCACAGCATCCCGGCGGCTGATGCAATTTTGAATGGCAAGCACATCTACCACGAGAAGCCCATGGGCATGTCGTTCGAGGAAGCCAGGCATGTGCGCGCCGCGGTGCGCAAGACCGGCGTGGTGTTCCAGTTCGGCACCCAGCAGCGGTCCGACTTGAAGTTCCGCTGGGCCAGCGAACTGGCGCTCAACGGCCGCCTCGGCAAGATCAAGGAGATCCAGGTAGGCGTGGAAGGCGGCAGGCAGACCGAGCTCTTCCCGGAGATGCCCGTGCCGGATTACCTCGACTGGGATCGCTGGGTGGGCCCGGCGCCCATGACGCCGTTCAACCCCAAAAAGATCGAGCGCGCCTTCCACGAGAACATGACCAACTTCTCGCTCGGCATGATCTCCTGCTGGGGCATTCACCACCTGGACATCGCCCAGTGGGGCAACGGCACGGATGACACCGGCCCGACCAGTGTCGAGGGCTCCGCCACCTATCCCGACGGCGGCTCCTGCGATGCGGTGCTCACCTGGAAGGTGCGCATGGAGTACGCCAAGGCCGCGCCCATCACCTTCTGCACCCAGGGCACCGAGGGAGTGACACACGGCGTGAGATTCATTGGCGAAGACCATTGGGTGCACGTGCTGCGCGAGAAGATCCTGGCCAGCGATGACTCGGTGCTGCACGATCCGCACAACGCCAATGGCACCATGCCCGTCAAGCTCGCCGTGAGCACCAGCCACACCGTCAACTTCATCAACGCCGTCAAGACCGGCACGCGGGCCATCTGCGACATCGAAAGCTCCGTGCGTACCGACATGCTGCCACAGCTCACCGCCATGGCCCTCAAGGCCAAGCGCAAGCTCACCTGGGACCCCGTCGCGGAAAACTTCGGCACCGATCAAGAGGCGAACGCCTTGATCGCCCACCGCCCGTTCCGCGGCGACTGGAAGCTGCCAGAGGTTTGATGCCCTAAAGTGGAAGGGGCATCCCTGCCCCTTGGCCTCTGAGCAGGTTCATCCGAGCCCGACAGCCCGATCTATCGCGGCGCATTGAAACGCGAATGAGCCCGCCAAGGAGGGGGTTTGCATTCCTCAGCGGGCTCAAGGTGGGTCTTCTTCAAGACCAGGATGCTGGCTTGCGTCAGCGCGCCCATTTTGCTCAAGAGGGTGGGGGCATCAATGGGGTGAAACCCTGCCCCAAAAAAGAGCGTGGACACTTTTGTCCGCAATCGTAAACACAAGCTGCGCAGCCACGAAGATCTGCAAAAAGACCCAGCCTGAATGAACCCAGGCCACCGCTCCGTGTTACCCTCATTCCTGATCGTTGACTCCCTCGCTTCCTCGCTCGTGTCACCCTTCGGGCTTCGCTTCGCTCAGTCTATCTCGGCTCGCCCCTCGCCTCGGTTCATCCCCATGCCCCTCCGCCAATCCGAAATCCGCAATCCGCAATCCGAAATCCGCAATTCTCCTTCGTTGACTCCCTCGCTTCCTCGCTCGTGTCGCCCTTCGGACTTCGCTTCGCTCAGTCTATCGCGGCTCGCCCCTCGCCTCGGTTCATCCCATTTCACTTTTCACTCTTCTTCCCCCCATGCCCGCCACCTCTTCTCATCGCCGCCCGCTGGAGAACGTCCTGGTTTACAGCAAGGCCTCCTGGTATGTCCATCCCACCCTCTCAGCCACCAACCACTGGTTTCTCCATTTCGGCTGGGATACCGGCGTGAACATTGATCAGACGGATGATCCCGAAAAGCTCAACCTCGACGACCTGATGCGCTACCAGGTGCTCGTGCTCAACAGCACCACCAACTTCGGCCAGGATCTCAGCGACCAGCAAAAGGCCGATTTGATGACCTGGTTCCGGCAGGGTCACGGCATCGTCGCCGTGCATGCCGCCGCGGTTCATCACAACGCCTGGGACTGGTACGGTGCGCTTGTCGGCTGCGACTTCGCCGCCGATTCGGACCGCGTCGTCGCCCGCCTCGTCGTTGATCCTGCCGCCGCGGATCATCCCGCCGTCAAACCCTTCGCACCCGAATTCACCGTGAATGAAGAGTGGTTGTGCTTTGACCGCCCCGTGACCGGCCAGCCCGGAGTGAAAGTGCTGCTGCGCCTTGATGAATCCAGCTTCGAGCCCGTGCGCGAAAAATTTCAGCAAATGAACGTGCAACCCATGGGCGCCGATCATCCCGCCGCCTGGACCCGCGAGACCGAAGGCGGCCGGTTCTTTTACACCGCCATCGGCCACGACGCCCGCGTCCTGAACACCCCCTTCGGCCGCCACCACATGCTCGAAGCCCTGCGCTGGGCAGCGTTCGAGACGGAGTAGCCCGCCGCCGCAGGGAAAGTGGCATCGGCATCCGCTAGCCTTTCACCCGCTTCGCCCTGGCGCTCCCTTGTTATGATCGAGGGTCACGATATTCGGGTGCCAAACCAGTCCGAACAGGCGTAACCGTCACGGGGGCTGCCTTGGGCCGCCGCTTGATTTTGTCCGGTGATCGCTACGCAGCGAGACGTTGCTTTGCCCGATGACCTCTGGCCCAGGCCTCCGGCGCTACCTCATGCACCT
>Ga0118677_10000283_pt1 | contig 111749 bp, 108 predicted proteins | sample AliMusrvi5mmetaG_FD_86154 | JGI IMG/M metagenome (GOLD analysis project Ga0118677, IMG submission 86154)
GATACAGATAACTTCACTGGTACGATAAGAGACATGAGCCAAGGCTTCATTTCCCTCCATTGTTTTATAAGTCCGGGTCATACTGGCAGTCTCACTTGATTTTGTATTGATGAATTAGTAACGTGCCGGGCACTGATGTGTAACACCACGATAGAGCTAAAGAGTTCCTATCATAGTCAGAGAAATCAAATCGAGGTGACTTAAAAGATATTAAAAAAAATGATTTTTGATAAATTTAATTAGATTCCGGTTTTTATGTACAGAGCGCGCTGACAGTGAGCATCAGCAGTATCCTTTGCTATTCTTAATACTTAGATAAGGAAAAGAGGTTTTATGGACGCGGAACATTCCGAAAACATTGTTTATGGCAGGAATGCCGTTCTTGAGCTTCTCCAGCAAAAACCGGAGAGCATTGAGAAGATTTATTTTCAGTTTAATACCTCTCATCCGAAGCTGAAGGAAATTGTTATTACTGCCCGGAGGCTGAAGCTTGTAAGCGGCAAAGCCCGGCTTGAAAAACTTTCCCTTATTGCCGGAACGACAAAGCACCAGGGTGTTTGCGCGCTTATCAGCTCTGTTACCTATTACTCGCTGGAGGAGGTGCTCCAAAGTCCCCGCAATACCTATCCTCTTTTTGTGGTGTTGCAGGGCCTCGATGATCCTCACAATATCGGAGCTATTATCCGAACAGCTGAAGCTGTGGCTGCCGATGCCGTTGTGCTGGTTGAAGGGAAGGGTTCACCCGTAAACGCCGTTGTTCATAAGGCATCTGCCGGTGCACTATCTCACATGAGAGTCTGCAAGGTGAAAAGCCTTGTGCGTGCCCTGGAATTTCTGCATCTGCAGCACGTTCAGATTATAGCTGCCGATATGGATGCAGAGCTTAATTATACTGATGCAGACATGAAAAAATCTACGGCGATTGTGCTTGGCATGGAGGGGAGCGGTCTGGCTCCTGAAGCGCTGGAGTTCTGCGATCATGTTGTCCGCATTCCAATGGCTGGTTGTGTGGAATCCCTCAATGTGAGTGTAACGGCAGGAGTACTTCTCTATGAAGCCATGAGACAGCGGCTTGGATAACCCCCTCTGCTGGCCCTCAATGATTTGACGGGGTTTTTATGCATGCATTTTTCAGCTCTTTGAAAAAAAATAGTACCTTGTTTATCACTGTTCAGTTACTACTATCGCAACTCAAATAACACACCATCTCTCTCTGTCATGACTATCCCTGAAGATCTTCGTTATACCAAAGACCATGAATGGATTAAACTGCTTGAAGACGGCAGTACCGCACTGGTCGGCATTACTGACTTTGCTCAGTCAGAGCTTGGCGATATTGTCTTTGTTGAGCTGAAATCTGCCGGAACAAAGCTGAAAGAGCATGAGGTGTTCGGTACTGTTGAGGCCGTCAAAACCGTCGCCGATCTTTTTGCACCGGTTGCCGGTGAAATACTTGAAGTGAATACGCAACTTGACAATGCAGAAATTGTTAATCAGGACCCCTACAGCAACGGCTGGCTGGTCAGGATAAAGGTTGAGAATCCGGAAGAGGTCAACGCATTGCTTGACGCGACGGCATACCGTCAGCTCACAGGAGAGTAACTATGCCATTCATCGTCAATACCGCCAGCGAACGGGAGGAGATGCTTCGGGCAATTGGTGCAGGCTCTTTTGAGGAACTTATTGCCGACATTCCTCAGGAGATTCGCCTGAAAAAAGCCCTTGATGTTTTTCCTGCTTTGGATGAACTTCAGGTTCGGAAGCTCCTTGAGGGTCTTGCCTCCGCTAACCGGAGCACCTCCGATTATGTCAGCTTTCTGGGTGGAGGGGCATACGATCATTTTATTCCTGTAGCCATCAAGACTCTTGCGTCCCGCAGTGAGTTCTATACGGCATACACGCCTTATCAGGCAGAGGTATCTCAGGGTACTCTGCAGGCGATATATGAATACCAGAGTCTTATATGCCGTCTTTATGAGATGGATGTCACCAATGCGTCAATGTATGACGGGGCCACAGCTCTCGCTGAAGCAGTACTGATGGCGATGAATGTTACAGGGCGGGGTCAGGTTGTGGTAGCCGGAAAGCTTCATCCATATAACAGTTCTGTTCTGAAGACCTATCTTGAGGCTTCAGGTCACACTGCCGTTATACAGAATACTCTTGAAGATGGTGTCGGCAGTATCTTTTCTTTAAAAGAAATTGTCACCGGCAGTGTGGCCGCAGTCGTCGTTCAGCAGCCAAATTTCTATGGCTGTCTGGAAGAGGTTGAGGCTATACGCGATGTTGCTCATGCTCAGGGAGCACTTTTTATTGTGTCAGCCGATCCTCTCTCTCTTGGTGTACTGGCTGCTCCTGGCAGTTACGGAGCTGATATAGCGGTTGGTGAAGGTCAGCCGCTGGGTAATGCTCAGAATTTCGGTGGGCCATACCTCGGAATATTTACCGTGAAACAACAGCTTGTCCGCAAGATTCCCGGCCGTCTGGTAGGGATGACAAAAGACAGGGATGGCGAGGATGGTTTTATTCTTACACTCCAGACCCGCGAACAGCATATCCGTCGTGAAAAAGCTACGTCGAACATCTGCAGTAATCAGGCATTGAACGCCCTTCAGGCGGCAGTCTATCTTTCATTGCTCGGCAAAGAGGGTATTCGGGAGGTTGCGGCACAATCCGCACAGAAGGCACACTATCTGGCGGGAAAAATTTCCGAAATTCCGGGATTTTCCCTGAAGTACACGTCACCTTTTTTCCGTGAGTTTGTGGTTGAGACTCCTGTTCCAGCCGCAGCAGTGATTGCCGCGATGCTGGAAAAGAAGGTGTTTGCTGGTTACGATCTTGCTGCGCATGATGAAACCGGTCTGCTTGTTGCCGTCACGGAAAAGCGGACACGACAGGAACTTGACAGTTTTGCTGAAAACCTTGGGGCTATCATATAAGCCCCAGGGACTCCATCTCCTTGTCAAGACGAGCCTTGTTTTCGGCTGACAGCGATACAAGCGGCAGCCTGTAGATCTCCTCAATCATGCCCATCTGGGCAAGAACATATTTTACGGGTACCGGATTACTCTCGATAAAGTTCAGTCGGAAAAGTTTGCGGTAAGTGCTGTTTATTGTCCGTGCCTCTGCCAGATCTCCCCGCTTGACAGCCTCAACCAGCCTTTTGACCTGAGAGGGGATCTCGTTTGCCGCAACAGAAATAACGCCATCCCCACCCATAGCTATAAACGGCAGAATCAGCGGATCTTCACCGGTCAGCACCGAAAAATTGTCCGGACGTTCTTCAAGAAGCTCCGCGATCTGTGTAAAATTGTCTGATGCCTCCTTGACAGCTGCAATGTTTTCAAAATCACGGGCTAATCTGAGAATGGTAGACGCAGCAACATTGCATCCTGTTCTTCCCGGAACATTGTAGATAATAATCGGTACCGGGACAGCTTCCGCTATATGCCTGTAATGCTGGTAGATTCCCTCCTGCGAAGGTTTGTTGTAATAGGGTGCTACAGAAAGAAGTGCTGCAGCGCCTGCTTTTATGGCGTTTTGTGCCAGCTCAACGGCATGTGCTGTCGAGTTGGTACCGGCACCTGCGGCTATCATTATTTTTCCATCGGCCTCATCCCTGACCGTGCGGATAATTTCAAACTGTTCATCACCTGTAAGGGTGGGCGATTCACCCGTTGTACCGCAGGGTATGATGATATCGGTTCCTGCTTCGATATGAAACTGTACCAGTCTCCGTAAAGCATCGGTATCAATGGATCTGTCCTGCCTGAACGGTGTTACCAAAGCAACGGCGGATCCTGAAATGTATCGTCTGGACATACTTGTTTATCCCTTGTTATTGAAAGTCGTTGTACTTCTCATCGAAGAACTCGTTGACAGCTCTTTTGTCGTTCTCATGAGAATATACAGAGAATTTCAACATTAGAACATCAATCCTTATCCCTCATCTTTCCCCGATTTTTTCAATTCTTTTTCAAGGATAATGGTTCTGGATGATGTCTGAACGAATTTATTATTGTTTTCCCCCTTGAGAAGCGCACATCGAGAGATAAAATATTTACAATCAAGATCAAAAAGAAATGGTGACGCGTAAGTTTAACCGTTGAAGATTCTCAAACTGTTTTTAAATATGCTCAAAGGTAACTGTCCTGTATTTGATAAGAGTAATAAATAAAAAGATTTGTGGCTACACTATCATAATACTTTGTGCCATACAGGTTTCCGCAAGATGGATCTTAAAATCGGTTGTCCGATCATTGAAGTGACCGTTCTGAGGTTCTAAACGGATTCAGCGGCAGCAACAAGTTCGGCGGCGAGATTGAGGGATGAAGTTGAATTTTCCTTTCCGCTGATGAGTCCGGCAATGGCCTCCAGACGGCTTGCATGGTCAAGAGTGGTTACTTCGGTAACCGTTCTGTCGTTCTGCAGAGATTTTTGAACCTGAAGGTGCAGATCAGCCATGGCGGCGATTTGCGGGAGATGGGTAATGGCTATGATTTGATGCAGGCGTGAAAGTTTTTTCAGGCTTTTGCCGACGGCTTCTGCCACACGGCCGCTGATACCGGTATCAATTTCATCAAAAATAAGGATCGGGAGCTTGTCTGATCCAGCCAGGGCGCTTTTCATAGCGAGCATGATTCTTGAAATTTCACCGCCGGATGCTACTTTTTCCAGTGGTCTTGGTTTTTCACCGAGATTGGCTGAAATAAGAAATTCAATCCGATCAAAACCGCTGCTGAATGCGGAAAATTTTTTTCCTTCGATTGATATGTCACCTTCACTCTCTTCTTCATGCGCTATGCTGACGATAAAGGTGGCGTTCGGTATACCGAGCTCTGCCAACTGCTGCTGTATAACGGTTTCAAGGAGCTGTGCCGCTTGATGCCGTTTTCCTGACAGAGTTTCAGCAAGTTTTGACAGCTCTGCTTTCTGCAGGGTGATGTGCTGATCGGTACGGCTGATCTCTTCATCAAGGTTGTCTTCAAGCGCGATCTTGGCGTCAAGCTCGTTCCGCAGATCAATCAGCCCGGAGAAGGTGCGTCCGTATTTTTTACAGATACGTTGGAGTTTGAGCTGGCGTTCCCGCAGAAAATCGAGTCTGCCCGGGTTAAAATCCACATCTGACTGGTAACTGCGGGTGAATCGGGCAAGTTCATCGATGATACTTTTTGCCGTACGCGTTTCTTCAAGATGGATCTCAAAGCGTTTGTCAATAATGGCAAGTTTTTCGAGGAGCTGCACTCCCAAAGCTATTGATGAATAAACGGAGTGCTCGCTGTCGTAAAGCAGTTCGCTCAGGGATGTGCTGAGACTGAAAAGTGCTTCTGCATTTTCAAGCAAGGTTATTTCGGTCTCAATCGTCTCATCTTCTCCACTGATAAGGTCCAACAGGTTGATCTCGTTCAACTGGAACTCCACCATCTCTTTTTTCTCGTGGATGTCAGAAGCCTCTTTTTTAAGTTTGTTCAGCTGCTGCTGCAGTTTCTGAAGCTCTGAACGGGAAGCTTTATATGCGGTTACTTCGGGTGTGCACCGTGCGAAATCATCAAGCAGGGTTTCGTGCGTATCGGTATTCAGCAGCATCTGGTGCTCATGCTGTCCGTGCAGGTCAATAATGACATCTCCAACCTGTTTAAGGAGTGATACCGAGCTTGGTGTATCGTTGATGAAACAGCGGGATTGGCCGCTCGTTGAGAGTTCCCTGCGGAGAATGAGTTCTGATGTTGTTTCTATCTCTGTCGTATTCAGAAGGCAATCGATCTTTTCAGAGTGAACATCTTTGAGTACCGCTTCAATAACAGCTTTAGTTGAGCCCGACCTTACAAAATCGCTGCTGGCCCGTTCACCAAGAACCATATTCAGTGCTCCTATAAGAACAGACTTTCCTGCGCCGGTCTCACCAGTAATAATGGTCAATCCAGGGGTGAACTCAACCGTTAGTTCCTGGATAAGGGCGTAATTTTTGATATAAAGGCTGAAAAGCATGGCCGGTTATGTTGGTGTGCACTTTCAGTAAAAAATATAAGGGTAACAACAGAGCTGAAGTGGAGCCTTACTGGTTATTATCAGACAAAAAGCCCTGTCGAGGGCTTTTTGACGCAGGTTATCCTTGATCAGAACAGAGTTATTGTCACTTTTTCGGCTTTTCATCAGCCTTGTTGATAATCTCGTCCTCATCTTCATTCTGAGCTTTTTTAAACTCCTTGATTCCTTTTCCCATGCCCCTCGCAAGCTCTGGAAGTTTTTTTGCACCGAACAACAGCAAAACAATAACCAGAATAAGCAAAAGTTCCTGTCCACCTATTCCAAACATCGTGGATCCTCCGGGGAATTAAAATGATGAAGAGTCTATATCGTGCTTGATATATAAGCAATCTGCTTTTTTAAACCAACTCTTCAGAGCAAACAGGGTTTTCTTTCCATGCTTAATATCGAGCAAGAACGGTTTCGCCGGCACGGGTTATCTGACCGGGCTGAACCTGAACTGAGGCTGAAGCGGGAAGAATGACATCGACTCTTGAGCCAAACTTGATCATACCGAACCTGTTGCCGGACATGACCGTTTCACCGTTATGGAGTGAGCAGACGATTCTTCTTGCTAAAAAACCAGATACCTGATTGAAAAAAACCTCGATTTCGCCATTGTCAATGCCTATTTCCATTTTTTCATTACTCTTCATGCTTCGGGGGTCGAACGCCATAAGGAACTTACCGGGACAGTATTGAAGATGTGTCACTTTTCCGCTGATCGGTATACGGTTGACATGGACGTTGAATGGTGACATAAAGATACTGACCAGGGTTGAAGGCATGCCGCTGCCCTTGTGGTCATGATGCTGTACAAGAAGGACTTTTCCGTCGGCAGGTGCCAGAACAGTGCGTTTTTCGTCGGGAACGTTTCGGTTTGGATCACGGAAAAAATAGAGGGTAAAAAGCATCGCGGAGCATGCGGTAAGCAGAATCGCTGTCCGGGGCCAAAAGGGGAAAAGCAGGGCGCCAGCGCTGATGAGAAGGCTCATGATAATACCCTTTGTCATGGTGCTGTAGCCGTATGAAGTGAACATCTCTTTTGGTCTCTATGCGGTTTATTATGATAACTCAACCTATGATAATTATTTATCTTGTACATGAGAAGAATGGTAAATTTTTTTTTGATTTTTTTTAAATCCGGTCAGCATTATTTCGTTGAAGATAATGTTCAGTATGGAAGGGGAGTGGTGAGGAAGTGAATGTGTTCGAAAAAAAGTTCCTTGAGCAGATTAGAACAAGGCGTCTCGTAGAAGAGGGTGAACGGGTGCTTGTTGCTGTTTCGGGAGGCCCGGATTCGATGGCTATGCTTTCACTGTTTTGTGCGGTAAAGCCTGTTTTGCATTGTGAACTTGGCGTTGCTCACTGCAACTTTCAGCTTCGGGGGGAGGAGAGTGATGCTGAGGAACAATTTGTGCGGAATCACTGCCTTTCACTTGGTCTGGAGTGTTTTGTCGAGCGGTGTGATACCCTGCGGTATGCCGGGGAGTGGAAAAAGTCTGTTGAGGAGAGCGCCAGAATTCTGCGATATACTTTTTTTGAGAAGGTGATGGAGGAGATGGGTTTTACCAGGATTGCAACCGGCCATCATGTCAATGACAATGCCGAAACAATTCTTTTTAATCTGTTCCGAGGGGTCTCTCTGCCTGGATTAAAAGGTATTCGAGCCCTTCATGGTAAAATCATCAGACCTATGCTCCTGTTTCCTAAAGTTGCTCTTACCGCATACCTGGAGGAAAAAGGCATTGAGAGTAAAACGGATACCAGCAATCTTCTCAACGACTATGACAGGAATTTTATCCGTAACCGTGTCATTCCACTGATTGAGGAGCGCTTTCCTCATAAACTCATGCCATCGCTTCGGAGGCTGTCGGAACAGGCAGGGGAGCTCGAAGAGTTTCTTGAGCTTTATTTTGAGAACCTGCTTGAGCGAGAACCGGGGCTTTCACTCACTGACGGAGAGCTTGATCTTCAGGCTCTGCAACGGCTTATGGCTTTTGAGCAGAAAGAGGTTTTCAAGCGGGCCTTACAGGATATGGATATCCCTGTTGACAATCAGACGCTTCAGAAACTGGTTGATCTTTTGCATAGGCAGCCGGGAAAAATGATTATGGCCGGGCGGCAATTGCGGGTGCTCAGGAAAGGGGCGTCACTGTGCTTTATGCGTGATACCCCATGAGTTGCCGCAGGTTACTCTTTTTGCCTGGCGTGCTGAAAGAGTTCAATGGGCAGATTGGCATGAATGAGAACTGACTCAAGGTTCTGCTCTATCTCGATATTTTTAAGCAGTTGTTTTGTCTGTCCGCCAGTTCTCGTTCCAGAAAGTTCCGAAAGTTTAAGTGCCCCCCACAGGAATGTTGAGGCGAAATATGCACTTTTTCGATTTGCATAGACCCATTCGCTTTGCCCTTCAATTCCATTGTTGAATTTTACAGAGAGAGCAAGGTTCTGGATGCTGTTCAGGTTACCCAGGGTTTTTATATCCCCGTTTGCTGACGTGAGGCTTTGAAGAGCCCCTATGGTCCATACCGCGGACGGCAGTGCAAACCAGAGATGTGATTTGTAGACGGCTTTGTTGATAAGTGCTGCAGTGAGTGAGTCCCTCTGATAAAAGCTGCCGACCGGGATAAGAAACTCTTTCAGCATTTTTCTGTTGTTTGACAGTGCTATTTTCCGTGGGCTGAGCGGGCAGAGCCAGAGGGTACTGTCGAGCGAATAACATTGATAGCCACCGATTTTTTCAGTCGAAGTGCTGTGTTTCAGAAGAAAGGATGGTGGAAGTTTTTGCGAAAAAGGACCCCAGGCAATTCCAAGATATTCCTGTTCTTTGTACCCATGGCGTTTAAAACTGACCAGCAGCGTATCAATGTCGAGAGAGGGATTGATACTGGCTGCTTTCATGAGCGTGTTGAGCTGGCCTTTTGCCTGGAACAGTGGAGTTTTTTTCAGAGAATCAGGAATGATTTTCTGCCAGAGAGTGCTTTGACGGATATCTTTAAGACCGATGTAGATCAGTGCATCAGTTTTTCCGGGAATGTGATCAACAATTGCTTTAAGCTCGGGACTCAGGGGTTCTGGCTGCAGTCGGGTTTTGGGGTAGTTGATCCAGAGAACAACGGCAAGAAAGCAGAGAAAACTGAAAACGCTGATTGATAAGAGGAGTCCTGCACCTTTTTTCAGGGAGCGTTTTTCGGGTGTTGCTTCCTGTTCTGGATTCCTTGGCATACTTCAGCTGATTAGGAGTTATTTTTGATTGCCTGACGGGCCAACTCATCACAGCGGTTATTATATGGGTTGTCGCTGTGGCCCTTTACTTTATGGAAGGTAACGTCCTGCAATCTAAGTAACTTCAGGATTTTTTGCCACAGATCAATGTTTTCTACGTTTTTTTTTGCTGATGTTTTCCAGCTGTTCGCTGTCCATCGTTTCAGCCACCCCTCATTGATGGCGTTGACGAGATAGCTGGAGTCACTGTAGAGGTGAACCTCGCATGGTTCCTTGAGTGCTTCGAGCGCTTCTATCGCTGCGCTGAGCTCCATGCGGTTATTGGTTGTTGCAGGTGAGAACCCTGAAATTTCACGAATGGAAGAGCCAAACATCAGGAGTGCTCCCCAGCCGCCTTTTCCCGGGTTGCCGCTGCAGGCCCCGTCGGTGTAGATGATTATTTTTTTTTTCATCGATAAAAAAAAGCTCAACCATGAATGATTGAGCCTTTATAAGATAGTGAATAATCTTTTATAGCCGGTGTGACCCTCTCTGCTTACCTTACCAGTTTTGCAAGTTCGGCAGTTCCGGTTTTAGCGATAATTTTCATGGCTTTAGCTGAAAGCTTTACCTTTACAAACCGCTTTTCCTCTTCGATCCAGATTCTTTTGGTATGGAGGTTTGGCTCAAAACGGGTACGGACATGGTTGTTCGCATGGGATACCGTATTGCCGTATTTAGGTCTTTTGCCGGTCAGTAAACAAACTTTAGACATGGTGCAATCAATTGGTGTTAAAAAAACGAATTGGAATATAACAATAGTTTGATAAACTGGAAACCTATTGTTTCATGGTCGGATGCCGACAGCGCAAACCATCATGGATATGACATAGAGCAGTGTTCCGAAGGCGTTGTACCAGACGGCTTTTTCTCTTGGATTATCAACAAGTATTTTCTGCATTGGAAGCTGTGCGACCAGAAGAATCAGGGCAATCATCATCGTCGTCATGGAACCTTTGAAAACGAGAATGGTGATGGCGGCCAGTTGCGCGACGTCCATAAAAACAGCAGCAAGTATCGCGGCCTTTTTTTCGCCGAGCTGTACTGGAATTGAGGCGACCCTGCGGATATTGTCGCCAACGACTGATTTGAAGTCATTGAGTGTCATGATGCCGTGTGCACCAAGTGAGAAAATAATGGCTAAGGCAATAGTTTCCCGCGAAGGGATACCTTGCGTAATGGCAAAACTGCCTGTCAGCCACGCGACGCCTTCATAGGCAAGGCCGACAATAAGGTTGCCGAACCAGCCGTTTCTTTTTGCCCTGATTGGCGGACCAGAGTAGGCGTGCGACATGAGCACACCGACGAAAGCAATGGCGACAACATAAGGGTGAATGGAGAGTGCGACAAGAAAACCTGTAATAATAAGGGCAAAGGTAATAAGCCAACTGGCTGATTTTGATATTTTGCCGGCAGGGATTGGACGATCAGGCTCATTGATAGCGTCAACCTCACGGTCAAAGTAGTCGTTCATGGTCTGCGACATGGCGCACATGAGAGGCCCTGCAAGAAGAATCCCCCTCAGGAGGATAGACCAGTTTGCGGCAATACCTTCCCCTGTCGATACAACACCACAGGCAAAAGCCCACATGGGCGGAAACCAGGTGACCGGTTTCATGAGCGGCAGGATTGCAGATGGCTCGATCCTGAATCCTGGCTTGTTGACGTTCTCCAGAGCCTTCTGGATGGCCTTTTGTCTCGAATCGCTCACTCCTGAGGAGCGAAGCTTGTCGCTGATGCTTTGATGCATATCAGGGTTTAGCGTTCGTTCATGGGTGTAATGATCCTTTCTTCGGCTGTAAAACAAGGCAGTTAGTATACAAGTTTTTTGACAAAAAGATAAGAATTTAGTTTACAGCGAGCCTGTATTGTGAAGAGAGTTCAGCGTTTATTTTCAGAATCTCATTAAATTTTTTCTCGGTATCACCGCTTTCCAGAACCTCTTTAGCCAAAATAAAGCCATCGTTGATGCAGGGGGATGTTCCTGAAACATAACAGGTCATGGCCGTGGTGAAGAGAGCGGCATCTATGTAAGCTGCGGTAGCACTGCCGTCAAGAATATTGCGGATAATACGTGCGTTTTCATCTCTGTTTCCCCCCTGTATCTCCGACAGTGCATGTCGGGTTATTCCAAAATCTTCGGGATAAACCGTATGCCGGGTGACAGAGCTGTTCTGAATTTCAATAATATCCGTAGGCCCGTTGAGACTCGGTTCATCAAGTGCAATGCCCTCTTCAGTCATTGCATGAACAACCATAGCGTGTCGTGTTCCTGTCTGCAGCAGTACTTCAGTATAGAGTTCCATAAGTTCCCGATTGAAAACACCGACAAGCTGTCGTTTAGCTCCTGCAGGATTGATCAGGGGCCCGAGAATATTGAAAATAGTTCTTATGCCCAGTTCGCGGCGGATATGGGCTACCTTTTTCATAGATGGATGATAGAGTGGTGCAAAGAGGAAGGCAAATCCTGTCTTTTCAAACAGCTCTTTTGTGGCTTCAGGGGGAAGGTCTATAGCAAATCCGAGTGCTTCAAGAACATCGGCACTTCCGCAACTGCTTGTTACTGAACGGTTTCCATGTTTGGCAATGTTGACACCGGCACTGTTGGCAATAATTGATGCCGTCGTTGAAATATTAAATGTCCCTGCATGATCCCCTCCAGTGCCGCAGGTATCGACAGCATCGTCATCAAGAACGATTGTGTTTGCTTTTGCCATAAGACTGTAGTATGCACCGGTAGCTTCGGGCGGGGTCACCCCTTTTTTCTGCAGGAGGGCGAGCATTGCTGCAATAACTATCTCTGAAAAATGACCATCCATAATGCTGTTCATGCAGAATGTCATCTCTTTTTGTGAATAGTTTTCTCCTGCAAGCAGCTTTTGCAGTAACTTTTTTTGCGGCATGGAGTGTATTGATTGGAAAATAAGTGCGAATATTCGTAAATGTAAATAATAAGAAGAATTGATTGTATTGTAAAAGGCCGATTACCGATAGGCGGAAAATAGAAGAAATATATTGAATCTTATGAAGAGTAAACAGGTATCACCATTCAGGGAAGAAGCTCTGCGGATGGTTCTCATGAAAATGATGAGTCGGGCACTTGATGCCTGTATTGTTACCGATCTTTCTGTTATCAGGTGGTTGACCGGCTTCAGCGGTTCAAGCGGGAGACTCATTGTTACGCGCGAAAAAAGCTGGTTGTTTACTGATTTCCGATATAAGGAGCAAGCTGCGCGAGAGGTTGAAGTGGTAGAAGTGGTTATTGCCGCTGATGGATTTGCGGCAGAGCTTGAGTCTGGGCGGTATCATCTCGGAGAAACGGTCGCTCTCCAGTCGGATAATATCACCTGGCATGAAGCTACCCGACTGATGGAACAGTTGCATGGTAAACAGCGGATAATACCGGTCAATACTTTTTTCGATGAATTCAGAATGGTCAAGCATGAAACTGAACTTGTAAAAATGCGTCGTGCTGCTGAAATCAGCGAGCTTGTGTTTGAAAAAGTGCTGCCAATGATCTCTCTGTCTGCTACGGAACTTGATATTGCAGCCGAAATCTCTTTTCAGCATAAAAAGTTTGGAGCAGAAAAAGACTCTTTTGATCCTATTGTGGCAGCGGGGCCTCGATCTGCCATGCCTCATGCCAAGCCTTCAATGGCTCTATTCAAGGTGGGAGAGTTGATTGTGATCGATATGGGATGTATCTATGAAGGGTATGCTTCCGATCAGACACGGACTGTTGCGCTTGGTCATGTTTCAAAAGAGGCCCGCAATGTTTATCGAATTGTGAAAGAGGCGCAGGAGCTCGGTATAACTTCGGCGCGGTGTGGCATGACCGCGAAAGAGCTTGACCGTGAGGTTCGAGGTTTCATCAACGCTCATGGCTACGGCGAAGAGTTCGGCCACGGTCTTGGGCACGGTGTCGGATTTGAGGTGCATGAGGAGCCCCGGATCAGCCCCAAAGGGGAGCATGTGCTGCAGGAGAATATGGTTTTTACCATTGAGCCTGGTATTTATCTTCCTGGAAAATTCGGAGTGCGCATTGAGGATACGGTGGTGATGGGCCCGTATGGTGTTAATCCGTTGCAGGGTTGTAGTAAAGAGCTTATCGTCTTGTGAACATTACAATTGCTCGAGAGAGTATGGAGAGTGGGTATTGCATGGTTATTACGACCGCTCCTGACCGGGAGGAAGCTGAAAACCTTGCGGACGGGATTTTGAACAATCGTCTTGCGGCCTGCGTGCAGATGGCCGATATCAGAAGCTTTTTTCTGTGGGAAGGAGCTATGCAGAAAGAGAGTGAGGTTGCTCTCTCTATCAAGACCACAGAAGCTCGGTACAGCGAGCTTGAAGCGCATATTCAGGAGTACCACCCCTACGATGTGCCTGAAATTATAAAGCTGCCAATAACCGGCGGATTGCCTGTCTATCTCAACTGGCTCGACTCAACCACCGGTACTCCCAAAGTTTGAACAATCAGGACGTCATCAATCAAAGTATTGTCGATATTTTAGCTTCGTTGCAGCACTCCCTTGATAGTGGCAGTGAAGGATGCCATGACAAGGAGGGGGCTGGCGTTGCGTTCGATGGCGCGGATAGCCTCTTCGGTGATTGTTGAGATCTGGAAGAAATCGGGATTGGGAAAATTTTTTACAAAACGGTCAATGGCATCGCTAATGTCCGGGTTGTTCAGTTCCTGAAAGTCGGGTTTAATGCTGCGGTGGTTGACATCCTGAAAAAAGAGCAGCAGGGCGGCAAGAAAGAGGGTAAGTTCTCCGCGCGAAAGATTTTTGGCGTTCTGCTCGCATGCGATAATAGCTTCGTGGAAGCGGCTTGGTGTTAGTACCTGGCGAAGAAAGTCGAGAGCCTTGTTGCGGAGCACAATAGTTGTCGTTTCCGACGGGTTGCTGTCGCGGCTGTTGATAAGCTCCCATGCAAGACGGAGGTTCCCTCTGGAAAAGCTGATCATAAAGCTCAGCTCCGGGTCTACGATTTCGGGGCGGTGTTGCTGCAGCCAGAGCCTCAGTTCTGCGGCGGTAATCCGAGAAAACTTGATAGCCTGGCATCGTGAGCGGATTGTGGGCAGCAGGGCTTCAGGTCTTGAAGAAACAAGTATAAATAAAACGTGGGCAGGAGGCTCTTCAAGGAGTTTCAAGATTTTGTTAGCTGCCGAAGGGTGCAGCCGTTCTGCCTGCGAAATAATGAATATCTTTTTGCTCCCTTCTCTCGGCATAAACGAGGCTTTATGCTGCAGAGTGATGATCTGTTCGGTCAGAATTCCCATGGAGCGTTCCATGGCAGGGGAAAAATAGGGGTTCTGCTTTTTTTGTTCAATCAATGTATCGTACCGTTCCTTGGCATCGGTAAAGCGCTTGTTCTCTTTTTTTGCAGAGTCACCGGGATCGAGCAGAGCCGATTCCACCGGAAAAATATACTCCACATTCGGGTGCATGAACGACTGGATCTGCAAACAGTCAGGGCATATTCCGCAAGCTCCGTCACTCTTGGAGGTCTGAGCGGATCGGCAGTTGAAGATCGATGCAATTTCAAAGGCTACTGATTCCTTTCCTGACCCTTCCGGGCCAGTGAAAAGGTAGGCATGAGCAAACCGTCCTGTTTCAAGTGCTTTCCGAAGCGTACGGATTTGCTGTTTTTGACCGATAATGCTGTTCCAGCTCATGCCTGCCTTACCGGGCTCAGATAAAGGTCAGCCAGTTGTAAGGGTCTTCACCGGTCTTGACGATTTTCAGGTATTCATGTTGCAGTATTTCGGTAATCGGGCCCCGTTTTTCATTCCCAATAGGGTATTTGTCAACACTTCTCACCGGAGTTATTTCTGCTGCGGTGCCTGTCAGGAAGATTTCATCGGCAATGTAGAGTGCTTCGCGGGGGATGAGTGTTTCGCGGACTTCATAACCGAGCTCTTTTGCTATGTGCATGACGGCATAACGGGTAAAGCCCGGAAGAATAGACTGACCCGACATAGGGGTATAGATGATACCGTCTCGAACGACAAAAATATTTTCCCCGCTTCCTTCAGATACATAGCCGTTGATATCAAGAGCGACTCCTTCGGCATAGTCGTCCATCAGAGCTTCCATTTTGATGAGCTGCGAGTTCAGGTAGTTGCCTCCGGCCTTTGCCAAGGCAGGCAGGGTGTTCGGAGCTGGTCTGTTCCATGAAGAGACACGGACGTCAACACCGTTCTCAAGAACATCATCACCAAGGTATGCTCCCCATTCCCATGTGGCAATGGCAACTTCGATCGATGCCCGGTGCGGATTGACTCCAAAAGCTCCCTGTCCGCGGTAGACCAACGGACGGACATAACAGGCTTTATGGCTGTTGGCGTGAATAATGCTGATGACAGCGTCTTTCAGCTCTTTTTCGGAATAGGGTATTTCGATACGGTATATTTTCGAAGAGTCTCTGAGACGTTTGATATGTTCGTCCAGAAAAAGTACTGCTGAGCCCTTAAGGGTTTCGTAGCAGCGTATTCCTTCAAAGGTGGATGAACCGTAATGAACAACATGTGACAGAATGTGGATTTTTGCGTCAATCCAGTCAATCAGTTCGCCGTTCATCCAGATTTTAGCAGTCTTGGTCATAGTGCAGGCGTTGGGTGTTAAAGCATTACCAGTATTACCCTCAAAGATAGCTTGTTTTGAGTTTTTTAAAAGAACATGCAGGAGTTTTTATTCAGTTTTCGGAAACCCCCGCAGGTTGATGGCGGGGGTTTGCTTACTCAGACGAGCGGTTCAGTAGATTCTTTCGTACACGCCTTCCACTTCACGGAGAATAGGTTCGTATGCGGCTGGCTTGCGACCGAAGCAGATGCCTAATGATTCGTACATGGCGACTTGTTCGAGATCGACATGGCGCTGAGCAATTGCTTTGCTCGATTCGATGAATTCAATCTTGCGGCCCTTGACCTTGGAGATCGTGACACCGGACTTGCCATCGAGGAGAAGCAGTATTGCACCGGCACCGGCTTCAAAGCCGAAGTTGATATCGTATGCTGAAGAGTTGCCTGAACGGACCAGGTGACCTGGCTGGATGACGCGTACCTCAGGAATTTCGTATATCTTTTCGACAAACATACCGGTCTCTTTCATGAAAATAGGTATGGCCGGGTCAACTTTCATTCGTTTCTGAATTTGCTGTGCAGTGAATTTTCCTGCTCCGGCAAGCTTTTTATGGCCAAAGGCGTCGATGCCTGCTGATTCATCAACAATATCGCTGCCGTCGGCATTTTTAAGCCCTTCAGCCACAACAATGGTGTAGGTACCGCTGTGGACATCGCTCTCTCTGATCCTGCGAGTAAAACGTTCGGCGAGGTGTTCGTACACAATATCCCAGTCTGCAGGAATTTCAGGTATGAGAATACAGTCAGCCTCAGCTGCTATGCCGCTGCGAAAAGCGGTATGACCAGCATAACGGCCGAATACTTCAGAGACCAGAACCCTGTTGTGGGTTTTACCGGTTGTTTTTAAGTCGTGCACAAACTGCGCGATGCGGTTTATCGTGGAGTCGCCACCGACTGAGTAGGTCTGCAGGTCGAGATCCATGGTTTTCGGTGCGTGGATGCACTGAATTCCTTTCTGATTGAGATCAACCATGACGCTGCCCGAATCGTCCCCGCCACTGATAATGAGAGCATCAAGGTCAAATTTTTTCATACCCGCTTTGATACGGTTGTACTTGTCAGGATTGCTGATCGCCTTAATTTTCACTCTTGAATGTCCTGCTTCGGAACCGGCAAAACTTGCGTCAAACCGATCAAGACGCTCCTGGTCCAGGCGGACTATTTTTTCCTGATCGACGAGATTGTAGAGCCCTGCGTAGCCGTTAGGGATAATATAAAGCTCAAGATTTTTTGACAGCGCCATCATCGCCGCACCTTTCAGTACAGCATTGAGTCCGCCACAATCGCCTCCGCTGGTAAGAATTCCAATTTTTTTCACAGATATACTCTCCTATTCAAAGCTAATGTTAGTATTTAATGGCCAAATTTATTTATTTGTCGGGACATATTGTCACCGATGTCTGGCAGTTAAAATAGATTTTTTTTGGTTGATTTTTCAACTTTTGTCATGAATTACCTGGATGAGGTGAGGATTGCCTTTGTGCATCTGCGAGAAAGAAAGCGCCAAACTGTTCTCACTGCTCTTGGTGTAGCGGTAGGTTCGGCAATGCTTGTGACTACTATTTCCGTAGCACGTGGTTCATCATCGAATGTTGTTGCCAAGGTGATTGATACCGCTCCCCATGTCCTCATAAGTGCTGAAAGGGTTGTTCCGCTGGTACCTGAAAATCTTGTTACTCAGCGAGGGAAGGTTGCGATGGTGACCAAAAATATTAATCTTGATGAACAGGAAGTTATCAAGAATTATGTTGAGGTTGTCGAGAGCATTCGGCCAGTGGGGGAGCTGAGGAGCATTTCACCCTTTGTGCTCAGCAAATTATTAGCACGCAACAAAACTCGTTTTACTCCCTGTGTTGCCAGAGGCGTTGTTCCTCATCTTGAAGCAGATATTGCCGGGCTGCAAAAGAATCTGCTTGAAAAAAATTCTCTTGAAGAGTTGGCTTATACACCGAACGGTATTCTTGTCGGTGATCTTCTGGCTAAAAAGCTTAATGCAGGTTACCGTGACAGGATTGTGCTTGTAACAAAAAACAGCGAAGAGTTTTCTGTAACGATAGTCGGCCGATTCAGCAGCGGCTTCAATGCGAAGGATGAGCGGGAAGCTTATGTCAATCTTGCGCTTGCTCAGAGAATGGAGGGTATTGCTTCGAATTCTGTTACCGGTATCGGATTGAGAACAGCTCATGTTGATCGTGCTTCCGAGACTTCAGCGAAGGTGCAGAAACTGAGCGGATACAAAAGCGAGAGCTGGGATGAAACCAACCGGAACGTCATTGAGTTTTACAACCGTAATGCCCTGATCACGCTTGTTCTGGTAGGGTTTGTTTTTGTTGTCGCCGGTCTTGGTGTTTCATCGGTCATGACTACGGTGATTCTGCAAAAGGTTAAGGATATAGCCATCTTGCGTTCAATGGGTATGCAGGCAGGGAGTATCACCCGTATTTTTATGCTTGAAGGGTTTATGATTGGTGTTCTCGGAGTAGTAATCGGGAGTCCGATGGGTCATGTGATTTGTCATTTTGTTGACGCCATCCGTTTTGAGGCAAGTACTGCAGGAGTGTTGAAAAGTGATAAAATCAATATTATTGAGCAGCCTGAAGCTCACCTGATGGTGATCGCGTTTGGTATTCTGATTGCCGTTATTTCATCCTGGAGTCCGGCAAGAAAGGCTACGCGCTATTTGCCGGTCAGGATTCTCAGGGGTGAAGTCGGAGCTTAGGTGGATCGGATAATACAGACTGCATGAGCCGCAGCGCCCTCTTCCCGTCCTATATAGCCGAGCTTTTCGTTGGTTGTAGCCTTGACAGAGATGCTTCCGATTTCAACACCGAGGCAGCGTGCAATGTTTTTACGCATTTCTGTAATGTAGGGTGCTATTTTCGGTGCTTCAAGAAGCAGCATGGCGTCGACGTTCAAGGTCTGGTAACCGTTTTTTTTAAGAAGCTTTCCGACATGTTTGAGCAGAATCATGCTGTCGATATCCTTGAATTCCTGGCTTGTGTTGGGGAAGTGAAGGCCAATGTCACCCAGTGCAGCCGCACCAAGAAGTGCATCGCTCACAGCATGAAGCAGAACATCGGCATCGCTGTGGCCGTCAAGTCCTTTGTCTCCAGGGATATGAACGCCACCGATCACCAGTTTCCGACCTTCAGCAAAAGGGTGTACATCAATACCAATTCCAATGCGCATGGTTATTCCAGATTTTAAGGATTATAGGTGACAGGTATCAAAGATAGAATAAATCAGGAAAAATCAGAACCACATAGCAGAAGTGCCGGAGAAAAACCTTAAAATTAAGGGCTATTTATTGATATGCTCTTTCCTTATGAGTTTAATACAAGAGAGAGCTCTTTCAGAAATTTTTATAGCCAGAGTGAACGGAGGTACGGTATGATCTTTTCACGTTTACAGCGTTTTTTTTGGGTATGTGCTGGAACTTCGGTTGATTTTATTGAAAAATATCCGACGGAGCACAGCAAATATTTTGGAATAGGGGCGACCATCTTTTTTACTGCGCTTTTTGCCGCACTCTCTGGAGGATACGCACTTTATTTTGTTTTCGCCGGCAATGATTTTGGTGAATTGTGGGCAGTGCTTTTTGGTCTGGTCTGGGGTGTGGCCATCCTGAATCTCGATCGTTCTATTGTCTCTGGGATCAACAAGACCTCCAAAGGGGTGAAACAGTTCCTTCAAGCCTCTCCAAGACTGATTTTTGCCGTGCTGATTGCTATGGTCATTGCCCGTCCTCTTGAATTAAAAATATTTGACAAGGAGATTCACGAGCAGCTTCGAGCACGGTACCTTTCTGAGCAAAAGGAGCGGATTGTCAAGGTGCAGCAGTCATTTACCGAAAAATATGCACTTGAACTCAATCAGATCAAAACGTATCAGGATGAGTACGACAAGCTGAGCAGTGAGGTTAATCGTTTACGCGAGGAGCTTAAGCAGGAGGTGTTTGGATCCCGTACCTCAACCACCTCCGGATTGCAGGGATATGGTCCCTATGCAAGGAATAAGGAAATGGTTGTAGCTGCCAAGCAGACGAGGCTTGAATTTCTTGCAGGGCAGCTTGCAGAACTGCACGGGTATATGAGTCGTCAGAAAACAGCTGAGGGGCTTAATAATCAGATGATGCTGACTGATGACAGGCTTGATGGTAAAGCCGCGCACGCAGGTTTTGCTGACAGGAACTGGGCGCTCAGTGAGTTGACCCATTCGTCAAATGATGTGAGTCGCTCTTCGGCCAATGCGATTTTATTGATCACCCTGCTGTTTGTTGTCTTCGAATGCGCTCCCCTTATTGTCAAACTGCTTGCTGATGCAGGGCCTTGTGATATTGATATCAAGGAAACGGAATCTCGAATTATCTCGCAATTGACGAATACATCCTTTTTGTCGCGTAACAGAACCATCCGGGAGTACCGCTTCATGGGTTCAAAAATCGGAGGGAGGCGCGCAAAGAGGTATGTTTCAAATAAAAGGGGATGGGGGCGATAACGCTAATCTGTTCGTAAACTTCCACTATATTCACTGATGGATGTCGCACCGTGAGTTGAGAAGTATTGTTCAATTGCTGTTGCGACCTGTTCGCCGATATCGGGGTAGACAAAGTTCATGGTGCCGATCTGCACCGCCTTTGAACCGGCAAGCAGAAATTCCATGGCGTCCTCAAATCCCGCAATACCGCCCATGCCTACAACCGGAATGGAGACGGCGTTGAAGACTTCCCATACTTTTGCAAGGGCAATTGGTTTTATTGCGGGTCCGGACAGACCTCCTGTAATGTTTTTCAAGAGAGGCCGACGGGTTTTATAGTTAATCGCCATACCGACCACGGTATTGATGAGAGAGACTGAATCAGCGCCAGCTTCTTCAGCTGCAAGTGCAATGGAACTGATTGAGGTGACGTTCGGAGTCAACTTTATCATCAGATGGCGAGGGGTTATACTTCGCAGTTCCGAAACAATTTCATACGTAGCATCCCGGCTCACACCCATAATCATACACTCACCCTTGACGTTCGGACATGAAAGATTGATTTCATAGCCGTTAACTCCTTCGACGGCGTCCAGCCTTGCAACTATTTCACAGTACTCATCGATTGATCGGCCGGCAATATTGACAATAACGGCGGTATCAAGTTTGCGAAGAAAGGGAATTTTTTCTGTGATGAAACATTCAAGTCCGACATTGGCCAATCCTATGGCGTTGATCATTCCTGATGGAGTTTCAGCGATACGCTGGGGGAGATTGCCGGTTCTCGGCTCAAGGGAAATGGCCTTGGTTACCAGACCTCCGATTTTGGAAAGGTCGCAGAGTTGACTGAGTTCTTCGCCGTATGAAACAGTTCCCGATGCCAGGAGTACCGGTGATTTCAGATCAAGTCCCCGCCCGAGAGATACTGATGCGCAGGGAGCGGGTTTGGCTGTACCTTGTTGGCTCATGTTGTTCGGTGCTTGATAAGTGTCGCCGATGCGCTATCCTTGTTTATAGCGCATGCGGCTTCTGGCGTTCAGTTCAGTCTTATTTTCTGTTCAGATAGTAGCAGGTCGCATAGTCCTTGACCATTCTGTGGGTGTTGTATTCCGGTGCAATGGTTGCAATGGCGTTCCGGATTTTCTTGATCCACTGGACGGGTATATTCGCCTCGTTGCGTTCGTAATAAGCAGGGAGGATCTGGTTTTCCAAAGTTGAGTACAATTGTTCTGCGTCGAAACTATCCTGTTCCTCATGGTTTTCAAAAGATTCGCCGTTTCCGATCGCAAAACCGTTTTCACCGTTATAGGCTTCCGGCCACCAGCCGTCGAGAACACTGAAATTCAGACCACCATGCAGTACGGTTTTTTCGCCTGAGGTACCGCTTGCCTCCATTGGCCTTACCGGAGTGTTCAGCCAGACGTCAACGCCTGATACCATCCGTTTTGCAACGCCGAGATTGTAGTTTTCAAGGAAAACAATCTTGCCGCTGAACTCTGGACGGCGTGAGTGGTGGACTATCTGGCGGATGTAGTCTTTTCCTGCATCGTCATGCGGATGTGCTTTTCCTGCAAAGACTATCTGAAGCGGTCTTGAAGAGTGATTGATGATTTTGTCAAGGCGGTCAAGATCTCTGAAAACCAGTGGCGCACGCTTGTAGGTAGCAAAACGTCTTGCAAATCCAATAGTGAGCACATCGGGTGAGAAGGTGTTTTTTCTCGAACGCATGGCATCGTATTCACTGTAGATTGAATTTGTATGCTGGTGAAAAAGCTGGTTGCTCAGATATCTGTCCATAAAGTCGATCAGATGACGCTTCAGGGTGTAGCGTAAGGACCAAAGCTCCTCATCGGTGACTTTTGCAAGTACGGCTTCTGCAGTCTCGCGTGAAAGGCTCATCTCATCAATGCTGCCGGTGAACTTTTTCCAGAAATTATCGGTATAACCGCATGTCCAGCTGCTGGCGTGTACGCCGTTGGTAATATGGCCGATGGGAACCTCCGTAACCGTTTTGTCGGGAAAGAGATGCTGCCACATAACTCGCGAAACTTCTCCGTGCAGTTTCGAAACGCCGTTTGCCGAGCGGGACAAATGCAGTGCAAGCACTGTCATGGTGAAAAGTCCGTAAATATTGTTGTTATCTTCTGATCCAAGTCTCATCAGATCATCGAAGTTCATACCGATTGTGGACAGGTACTTATCGAAGGTGTAGTGCATCATATCGCTTGTAAAGCGGTCATGACCGGCAGGAACGGGAGTGTGTGTTGTAAAGACGCAGCGTGAGCGGACGATTTCTATTGCTTCTGTTTTCGATACTCCTTTTCTCAACTCGTTGGCAAGCAGTTCGAGCGTGAGAAATGCAGAGTGGCCTTCGTTCATATGATAGACTATCGGTGTTTTTCCGAGCTGGTCAAGAAGCTTGACGCCGCCGATACCGAGAATGATCTCCTGGTTGATGCGCATGTTCTGGTCACCGCCATAAACTCTACAACAGATATCGCGATAGTGGGATTCATTGGCCGCAATATTGGTATCAAGCAGGTAAAGGGTTGCTCTGCCAACTTTAAGGCTCCATGCCTGGGCGTAAACCTCGCTTTGCGCTATATTGACCGTAATGATGAGATCATTGCCATCCTGATCCTTGACTTTTTCTATAGGCAGGTGCTCAGGGTATTGCAGAGGATAATCTTCTTTCTGCCATCCGTCCTGATTGAGGTTCTGACGGAAATATCCTTCTTTATAAAACAAGGTAATACCTATAAAGTTGATGCCCAGGTCGCTGGCCGATTTCAGGTGATCACCAGAAAGGACACCGAGACCTCCTGAATATATTCTTACGCTTTCATGAATGCCGAATTCCGCACTGAAATAGGCGACAGGATCTTTGACAAGTTCTGGAGTGTTTTTTGCAGCCCAGGTCTCTTTTTCGTTGAGGTAGGCGGAAAAACGTGCATAAGCCCGGTCTATTTTGCTGCCGAATTCGCCAGTACAGCGGGCAACAAGTTCATCATTGGATATATGACGTAACAGTTCTACAGGGTTATGATTATTTCTCTCCCAAAGCAGAGGTGAGAGTTCTTCAAAAATCTGTTTTGCTTCTGTATCCCATGACCACCATAGATTTTTTGTCAGTTCTTTAAGGGCAGATATGTTATTTTGCATAATTTGAAAGGGATAATGATTGCTTAACTATCGCAGGTTGATGAAAGGCTGTATCTTGGCTACGAAAAGCATCTTCTTCATATCCGATGAATTTGTGCAAGATGATTAAAAATAATGCCCAATTTACAGTTTTAGAATTGAAAACCGCAAGTTTGAAATAATTTGATTACAGGTGATGTAAAAATAGCGCATATATCGGATCTCCATATTTCCGGTATGCAAGATCGTAGGCAGCTTGACTGCCTTTCCCGTTTGTTTGACCATTTCAATACAGCGGGGTATGATCATCTTGTTATTTCTGGAGATCTCAGCAACAGTGCTTCATCCGCGGACTGGATAATTATCAGAAAAAAACTGGAGAGTCATGGGTTCTACCACTGGGATAAGACAACTCTTATTCCAGGAAATCATGATCTGATTCTTCTTGAAGAGGAGATGCGATTTTATAATGCGCTGAATCCACTGCAGCAGTTAAGAAATAAGGCCTTTGAACGCAGGATTGTTGAGTTTTGCCAATTTTTTCAAGAATTGATTACTGGTGATGATCAGGGAAATCAGGCATTTCCATTTCTCAAGATTATAAACTATGCATCGGTCAAGATTGCAATTGCAGCTCTGAACTCGGTTTATCCATGGTATCCTGCTGATAATCCCCTTGGAGCCAGAGGTTATATCAGTAACGGCCAACTGCGAGCTCTGAGCGTTGAACCGGTTCTGTCATCTTTGGAAGATTGTTTTGTTATCGGGCTTTGCCATCATGCTTACAAAGTCTATGGTACTGATTCTCCGATTGACCTTGCTTTCGACTGGACTATGGAGTTGAAAAACCGTGATGAGTTTCTTGAAGTCATGAAGGTAATCAATGCAAAGCTGGTGCTGCATGGTCATTTTCACCGTTTTCAATCATACGAGGTTAAGGATATAACCTTTATTAATGGGGGAAGTTTTCGGTACAATCCGCTCTGTTACAGTGAATTAGTCATCGATGGTCAGGAAAGCTGTATCCAGAGGTTTGTTACCCTGTCCATAAAAAGTTAAAGAGAATATGACTGCCTTAAGAGTACAATCATATTCTCTTTAACTGCAATAATTATTGATTCTCAGTTCTGGCCTCGGCGGGCGAGCTGGCGATCCATCATGATCAGTGCATGTCCTTTCTCACCGGCCATTTTCAGAGTTTCCAGGATTGCTGAGGCTGTAGCCTCTTCCTCTACTTGTTCGCCGATAAATTCATGAAGAAGCACTTGTGCGGAATAATCTTTCTCATCCAGGGCTAATTCATAGAGCTTATTGATGAGTGCGGTTATTCTCCGTTCGTGTTTAAGAACATCTTCGAAGAGTGCAGTAGGCGATTTGAATTCCAGAGGAGGTTGCTCGATTTTTTGAAGCTCAACACGTCCACCTCTCTCGTTGATAAATTTATAAAGTTTCATGGCATGTCCCGACTCCTCTTTGGTCTGGATTTTCAGCCAGCTTGCAAAACCAGGAAGGTTCTGTGATTCAGCGTAAGCCGCCATTGAAAGGTAAAGATATGACGAAGAGAGTTCATGATTGATCTGATCGTTGAATGCTTTTTGTAGCGTCTTGCTCAGCATGGCAATTTCTCCTGCACTTTGAGGTTATGATCCTTTAATCTATTCACAAGTAAACGCGGAGAGAGTGGTATTAGTTTCTCTTATTCTCTGTGTTTTCTTTCATGTAGCTGCGAATTCTTTCAGCGTGATCACAGTCTTCCTGATTGAGCTGTTTGAAAATATTTGCGGAAAAAGAATTCGTCGGACTGTCAAGAAACTGCTGAAAATGAGATTCACCTGCAGCAAGTTCAAGATCGAGCGCAACTTGCAAGGCTTCGGCTTTTGATGGAGGTGTTTCCGAATATCTACTGATCAGCTCTGCAATTTTTTTGTTTGTATCGATCAGGGATTGCAGATCGGTTGAGAGCAGGTTGTCCGGAAAAAATTCAAGAGGCTGCGGTTGTTTTTTCTCCTGCTGAAGCAGCGAAGCATGTCCTTGTTCCTCCATTGTCAGTTCCCACCAGAAATCCTCATCCTCAAAAAAACTGTCATGAAAAAGGGAGTAGAGTTTCGCAAGGCTCAATTCCAGCTTTATTGACTCGTCAAGATGTTTTTGCAGTGTTTCAGTCATGGTCAATCCATTTAATTTAGACCCTTATTTGTCTCGATAGGAAGCGTATTCCTGTAAACTTTTAACACCGAATTCCTGTCGTCGGATACAATTTATTGCCTGTACTGAAGCCTCTGCGGCCTCGATGGTGGTGACAAACGGCACATTGCTCAGTACTGATGCCGCACCGATTGCTTCTTCATCGTGCAGAGCTTTTTCACCTCTTGGTGTGTTGATGACAAAGTTGATCTTGCCGTGCTTGATAATGTCGAAGATGTTAGGTCTTCCATCCTCACCAACCTTGAAGACTTTTTTACATTCAATACCGTTCTCTATCAGAAACTGATGTGTGCCTGCCGTGGCAATCAAATCGAAGTCCATGCGGTAGAGTGCCTTTGCAATGGCAAGGATGCGCTCGTTTTTATCCTGATCGTTCACACTGATAAAAACCGCTCCTGAAAGGGGGAGCTGCATGCTTGCCGCCTGATAAGCCTTGGCAAAAGCCTCAGGGAACTCATCGGCAAGGCTCATCGCTTCACCGGTCGAGCGCATTTCAGGGCCAAGGTAGACGCCCGATTTTACAAATTTAGAGAACGGGAAGACAGGTTCCTTGATGGCAAGATGTTTCATGCCGAGTTCATCGCAATCTTTCAGATCATACTCTTGACGCAGATCGCTGAGTTTTTCACCAAGCATGACCCGTGTAGCGATCTTTACAACGGGTATTGCGGTTGCCTTGCCGACAAAAGGAACTGTCCGGCTGGCTCTTGGATTGACCTCAATGACATAGACACTCTCGTTCTGCACGGCATATTGTATGTTCATCAGTCCCACAACCTTCAGGTTTGCCGCCAAGATTCGGGTATACGCCTTCATTGTTGCTATGACATTCTGGCTGATGTTGTGATAGGGCAGAATGGATGTGGAGTCGCCGCTGTGAATCCCTGCAGCTTCAACATGCTGCATGATGCCGCTGATAACGCAGTCAGTTGAATCGGCGATGGCATCAATGTCGAATTCAACGGCAGTTTCCAGAAAACGGTCAATCAGGAGGGGATATTTTTCGGTAATGAAAAGAGCTTGATCGACATACTCTTTCAGTGAGTCGTCATTGTAGACGATTTTCATTGCCCGCCCCCCAAGAACATAGCTTGGGCGGACCAGGGCAGGGTAGCCAATTCTCTTCGTGATTACCTTGGCTTCCTCAAAGCTGATTGCAGTTCCGTATTCAGGATGGGGAATATCCAGCTCTTCAAGCAGTGCACCGAATTTTTTACGGTCTTCGGCCAGGTCAATGCCTTTGGATGATGTACCGAGGATGGTTACACCGGCTTCATGAAGTTTTGCGGAGAGCTTAAGGGGTGTCTGACCACCAAAGCTTACAATAACACCAAGAGGGTTTTCGTGTTCGATGATGCGAATGGTATCCTCAAACGTGAGTGGTTCAAAGTAGAGTTTATCGGCTATATCGTAGTCAGTTGAAACAGTTTCAGGGTTACAGTTGACCATGATGGTTTCATAACCGGCCTCTTTAAGGGCGAAAACTGCCTGGACACAGCAATAGTCAAACTCGATGCCCTGACCGATCCGGTTTGGGCCTCCACCGAGAATAATGACTTTTTTCAGGTTTGAGGAAACAGATTCATTCTCCTCTTCGTATGTCGAGTAGTGGTAAGGTGTTTTTGCATCAAATTCCGCGGCGCAGGTATCAACGGTTTTGAAGACTGATTCAACACCGTAATGTTTTCTGAGCGCTCGTATAGATGGTTCTGTTGTATTAAAAATATTGGCAAGCTGAAAATCGGAAAACCCGTTTTGTTTGGCATGCAGCAGCCTCTCTTTCGGGAATTTTCGGGATAGGTCAATAATCTCCTGTGTCAGGTCGGAAGCTTTAATGGTCATGCAATCTCTATAGTTTTAAGAAGCTTCATGATATAGCAGTATAAAGGTAACAATTCACCCCTGTATAAAAAACCGGTGCATTATACAAAAATGCTTATGCTTCTCAAAGCAGGCGGTTGCCGACCTCTCTCCTCTTCTTTTTTTCCTCTCTGCAAATGGTTCAGGATTTTTTTTACATTACACTGTTTTTGTGTTCTGTCTCTTTCTCTCTGTCGAAAACAGGTGTAATAACGTGAATGGATAAAAAGAATTTCGATACTATTGAAGCTGCCATTGAAGATATTCGGCAGGGTAAACTGGTTATTGTCATCGATGATGAGGATCGTGAAGATGAGGGCGATTTTATTGGTGCTGCAGACCAGGTAACCACCGAAATGGTGAATTTTATTACAAAGGAGGCCCGAGGTCTGCTTTGCGTGGCGATTACCATGGAACGGGCAAAAGAACTTCAGCTTGATCCGATGGTTCAGAGAAATACCTCCCAGCACGAAACAAATTTTACCGTTTCTGTTGATGCGCTCGCCGAAGGAGTCACTACCGGTATTTCAGTCTTTGATCGGGCCACTACTATCAAGATGCTTGGTGATCCTGCTTCCAAGGCGGACAACTTTTCCCGTCCCGGTCATATTTTTCCTCTTCGGGCCATGGATGGCGGCGTCCTCAGACGTGTGGGGCACACCGAAGCTGCTGTTGATCTTGCCCGTCTTGCTGGCTGCAGTCCTGTCGGGTTGCTCTGTGAAATTCTGCATGACGATGGCAGTATGGCCAGACTTCCGGAACTTATCAAGCTGAAGGCGAAATTCGGGTTGAAGCTTATCACCATCAAGGAACTTGTTGCCTATCAGATGCAGCGCAACAAACTTGTGCACCGTGCGGTTGAATCGAGGCTTCCGACTATTTACGGAGAGTTCAGGTTGATTGCCTATGAATCGTTTACCGACCAGCAGAACCATATCGCTATTATCAAAGGGGATGTTACGACTGATGAGCCTGTTCTTGTCAGGGTTCACTCGCAGTGTGCCACTGGAGATACCTTTGCTTCTCTGCGTTGCGATTGCGGCAACCAGCTTGCATCTGCGCTGACGATGATTGAAAATGAAGGGCGTGGGGTATTGATTTATCTCATGCAGGAAGGTCGGGGTATTGGTCTGATCAACAAACTGAAAGCTTATAACCTTCAGGATGAAGGGTTTGATACCGTTGAAGCCAATGAAAAACTTGGTTTCAAGGCTGATCTGCGGGATTATGGTATCGGTGCTCAAATTCTTAAGGATCTTGGTGTAAGAAAAATGAAACTCATGACCAACAATCCCAAAAAAGTGGTCGGTCTGGAAGGGTATGGTCTCGAGATTGTCGAGCGCATTTCACTTGAGATGGCTCCTAATCCGATGAATCAGGGATATCTGGATACAAAACGTGACAAGATGGGTCATATGATAGGTTGTTCATGTGGTACTGATAAAACAATCACACTTCAATAACCGTAAATTTCCGTCAGGAAAAGGACTGAGACTTCGATGGATACTGACATCCTTCAACGGCAGGATAAGGAAGTCTTTGAGGCTCTTGCCAACGAGACAACAAGACAGAATGAAACTTTGGAGCTGATTGCTTCGGAAAATTTCACCAGTCGTGCGGTTATGCAGGCCTGCGGGTCGGTCATGACCAATAAATATGCAGAGGGCTATCCCGGCAAGCGTTATTATGGCGGTTGCGAATATGTCGATGTAGCTGAAAATCTCGCCCGTGACCGAGCTAAAAAACTGTTCCGATGCGACTATGTCAATGTGCAGCCGCATTCGGGTTCAAGCGCGAACATGGCGGTTCTCTTTTCGGTCTTGAAGCCGGGTGATCGTATTATGGGGCTTGATTTGTCGCATGGCGGACATTTAACCCATGGTAGTTCGGTTAATTTTTCCGGTCAGATGTTTGACGCTCACTCTTATGGTGTTGATCGTGAGACCGGCATCATCGATATGAACAAGGTTGAGGAACTCGCCCTTCAGGTACGGCCTAAACTGATTATCTGCGGAGCCAGTGCCTATTCTCAGGGATTTGATGTCAAGGCGTTCAGAGCGATTGCCGATAAGGTCGGAGCCTTTCTGATGGCCGATATTGCGCATCCTGCCGGACTGATTGCTGCTGGTTTTCTGGGCGACCCAATGCCCCATTGTCATTTTGTAACCACCACCACGCACAAGACCCTTCGCGGTCCGAGGGGCGGTATGATTATGATGGGCACCGACTTTGAAAATCCTATGGGTATTACCATCAAGACCAAAACCGGTTCACGTCTGAAAATGATGTCTGAGGTTATGGATGCAGAAGTGATGCCTGGTATACAAGGCGGTCCACTCATGCATATTATTGCCGGCAAAGCGGTTGCATTTGGTGAGGCTCTCCAGCCTGAGTTCAGGGAGTATGCGGCTCAAGTCATAAAAAATGCCGCTACAATGGCTGAAACCTTTACTCATCTTGGTTACAATATTGTAAGCGGTGGCACCAAAAACCATCTTATGCTTCTCGACTTGCGCAACAAAAACGTTACAGGAAAAGTGGCCGAGAACCTTCTCCACGCAGCAGGCATTACCGTCAACAAGAACATGGTTCCTTTTGACGATAAGTCGCCTTTTGTTACAAGCGGCATTCGCATCGGTACTCCGGCCATGACCACTCGAGGTATGAACGAAGTGGATAGCAAGTCTATCGCTGAGCTTATCGACAGGGTTATTTTATCAGCTGAAAAGTCGGATTCAGCAGAGGTATGCCAAGCCGTCAGAAAGGAAATAAGAGAGCTTTGCCTCCGCCATACACTTGAAGGATACTGTGCGTGAGGCCGGTGAGAGACAGTAAATGATTGCAAGTGAAACACAGGAACCCCGGTGATGATCCGGGGTTTATTGTTTGTGTGTAAAGTTTCATTATATATCCAGCAAATTTGTCTCTACATCCATTTTGATACCGCAATATTCATGAAATCATCAGTTACCATCCGTAGAGAGTTAACCGTCCTGAAAATCGAAGAAGTTACTTTTGACTTTCGTCATGAAGAAGCATGTAACTCAGCAGTAGCGGATCTGCTTGCCAAGGAGGAGAGTAAAAACCTGATCATCGATTTTTCCGATGTCAAATCCATAGATGCCTCGGTAATCACCTCCATTCGTTTTGCTCAGGAATGCGCCAATAAATGTGGTGGTGTGGTTATTTTTGTAGCGCTTTGCAAGGCCATCAAGGAGCTGCTGAAACTCCAGGAACTCGACAAGCAGCTCTATCTCTATTCATCCGTCTATGAGATTTTGACCCTTATCGCTCCGGATGTGAAAGGTAAAAGACCTGCACGCGCGAAAAAGATACCGCACGCTGATGACATTATCGATGAACTGCTCAAGCGTGAAGCCATAGCCATACCGAATATCCCTGCTGACCTGCATGAGGAACTTGACGTTGAACTCGATGAAGAAGAGCTTGACGAAGATATTGATGCTCCTCTGCTTGAATCCGATGATCCTGATTCGTCCGCTCCCCACGCAGCAAAAGAATCGAGCACCAAAAAAAAGAAGACGAGCAAAATCAGCGGTCACTGAGGCCAAGCCACCTTAGGCGGCAATTGCCCGAGTATAAGTGAATATTGAAACTTTATAACGGACATTTACGTTTCATATACAGTAAATTTCATTTTTTTCAAAAAATTACCATGGAGATGAAATGAAAAAAACAATGGTAGTAATGGTGTTCCTCGTTGCAGGATTATTGGCAGCAGCCAGAACCGCATCAGCAGCTAAAAATTATATCAGTGGAGATATAGGTATTGGATGGGTGAACAATATAACAGATACCTATTCCACATCGACCTATGGTTTGCCGATGTTTTTTCAAACAACAAATAACAATCGATTAGCGTTTGCTGATTCAGGCCTGACACTTTATGGTGCTATCGGTTCTGATTGTGGATCCTATCGCATGGAAGGTGAAGTTGGCTACCAACGTACCAATGTTAAAAATATTACAAAAGGGATTTCATCTGCCGGTTCATTCTTGCCATCATCGACAGTGACTGATTTAGAAGGAAATGTTTCTGTGATATCAATTCTTGCCAATGGTTATTACGATGTCCATGGTGGTGCTCTTGATCCATATATCACTGCAGGTGTTGGCTGTGCTTCAATCAGTTTTAATGATATCAATGCACCGGCAAGTAATTTGCAATATTCAGGTTCTTCTTCTAATGCACAGGCAACCTCATTAGCTTATCAGATTGGTGCAGGTTTTGCGGTTCCTCTCAGTAAAACGATAAAACTTGATGCCCGATATCGTTATTTTGCAACTGGGAAAGTCGGCAGTATCGCTACAAGCCAGGTTACTCTCAAGGATTTCAGCATCATCAGCAATAGTATTGTTCTTGGTCTGAGAGTCGGTATATAAATCAATGAAGGTGTGTGAAGTAAGAGGCCGTCTGATCGAGAGGTATCGGACGGCCTCTTAACGTTTATGCGTTATTTTTCAACCATAGAGTGGCAGAAATATCGCCAAGTGATGCCGCCTTTTTAAAGTCCGATTTTGCCCCTTGTGTATCTCCAATTGCAGATTTTGCAAGCCCCCTATTGCTAAAAGCAACAGCATCAATAGGGGTTGGATCTATCTCGATAGCTTTAATAAAGTCCATATTTGCCGCTTCGGTTTCACCTGTTGCGCGGTACGCAATTCCTCGATTGATATAAGCTTTTGAAAGGTCAGCAGGGGCAAGTTTCTGGTTTTGTTCAATGGCCTTGGTGAACTCTGCTATGGCTTCCTTGTTTTTTCCGGCGTTAAGGTTTGATTCTCCTTGAGCCAGACAGGTGTTGTTCTGTGCATAAGCGGCATTACTGGAAAGTATTACAGCCATTACCGCAATAGATAGAAAACGGAATAAGTTTTTCATGATTACCTCACTTGTTATGGATGATTGTTCATATCAGCAGCATGAGGATCACAAAAGTTGGTAATCCATAGCCACACGAATAATAGTAATCAACACTCCCTTAAAGTATGGTTAATCAGCGCTTAAATTTCACGAAAAGCTGTGAGTTCGAACCGAAAACCAGATCAACGATGCTCCCCGTCCACTTGAGCTCACCCGTCGCCCGATCGAGCCCCTCCAGCACACCTTCGGCTGTGAGAGACTTCTGCCACTTCGTTTTCATGTCGAGGAGATTCACGAAGAAATCATTGGTCAATGTTTCAGGGCGCTCAGTGAAAACGCCATGTCTGGACTGCCCGGCGTTCGCATTCAGGGTGCGAAGCCCGCCGATCAGAACAGTCATCTCAGGGGCGGTAAGCCTCAACTGCTGCGCCTTGTCCACCAGCAGTTCAGCCTCTGAACCCTCGAGCCCCTTGCGAACATAGTTGCGGACCCGTCTGCGAAAGGTTCCAGGACAGCGAACGAGTCCACATCGGTCTGGCGAACGCATCAGCAAACTGATCCGGATTCTCGTAAAAGCGCCTTGAAATTTTTTCGTAGAGAGGGTCTATTTTCCGACCCCCAGTAAATATACTCTTCAGGTTCCCAGATATCCTCACGCCCACCGCCGAAACCGAAGGTCTTGAGTCCCATCGACTCCAGAGCGACATTGCCGGTGAGGATCATAAGGTCGGCCCATGAAATTTTCTGACCATATTTCTCTTTGATCGGCCAAATCGGCCTGCGTGCCTTGTCAAGGTTGACATTATCAGGCCAGCTGTTGAGGGGTGCAAAGCGCTGATTACCTCTCCCTGCGCCACCCCGACCGTCAGCGGTGCGGTAAGTGCCAGCGCTATGCCACGCCATGCGAACGAACAATGGTCCGTAGTGGCCGAAGTCAGCCGGCCACCACTCCTGTGAATTGGTCATCAGTGCCAGAAGATCCTTCTTCACGGCATTCAGATCGAGGCTCTTGAACTCCTCGGAATAATTGAACTCATCACCCATAGGGCTGGACAATGAGGAGTGCTGGTGCAGGATGTTCAGCTTCAGTTGATTGGGCCACCAGTCAGTATTCGATTGGGATCCGGCGCCCGTGAATGGGCACTTTGCTTCAGTTGACATGGTTATCTCCTTTTGTTGGGATAAGTTTTGGCAGAATAAGTAATATGAATATATATATAATTAATATATATTATTCGTAACGACTACCTGTAAAACAGTACGACCAAAGCGAACATGCAGATTCTGCCGTACGCTTTTATATACACAAGATAGCACAGTGCATCGCCATGAAAAAGGACAATTCCCATCCACCTAACCGCTGGGATTTACGGTTGCGGGCTGAGGAGCGACTGAAAAAAGGCGGGCTCACTCCTGATCAAACAACCTCTGCAGCAGAGTTGCAGCGATTACTGCATGAACTTTCGGTTCACCAGATAGAACTTGAGATGCAGAACGAAGGACTTCAGCATGCTTATGATGAAATCCGGCAGGAACATAAACGCTACAGCGATCTCTACGATTTTGCGCCGGTCGGCTATCTGACGCTTGATCGAGAAAGCAGGATACTGGAGGCAAATATTACCATAACCAGAATGCTCTTCTGTAGGCGATCGCATCTCAAGGGATCCCGCTTGGGCTGCTTTATTGCCCAGCGAGATCTCCCGGGGTTTAATAGCATGATACACAGAGTCTTCCAGAGCAGGAGACTGGAACATTGCGAGATTATGATTGGGTGCATTGCTTATCGCCTTGACGCCATCATCAGCGATAATCAGCAGAAGTGCCGCCTCACGCTCACCGATGTCAGCGATACCCGACGAGCTTTGGAGACTCTGAAAAATAAAGAAGCGATCATCGGACAACTTGCCATGCACGACCCATTGACCGGCCTGCCAAACCGTCGCCTCATCTCCGAACGTGTATCGCTTACGCTTGCCCAATGCCGACGAAACAAAGTCATGGCAGCCCTCATGATCTTTGATCTGGATAAGTTCAAAACAGTCAACGACACTCTTGGCCATGCAATCGGCGATACCCTGTTACAGCAAGTTGCCGCCCGCTCATTGGCAACACTACAACGAAGCGGAGACTCAATCACCCGCCTCGGCGATGATGAATTTGTTGTTCTCTTGCCACAAATTGATGCACTTGCAAACGCGGTTACCATGGCAGAAAAAATCCGGCAAACAATAAAAGAATCCTACATCATCGAAGGTCATACCATTGATATTTCATGCAGTATCGGTATCGCAGTTATCCCTGATCACGGCGAAGATGAACTAACGCTCATGAAACATGCGGACGATGCCATGTACAGTGCAAAAAATCAAGGGAGGGACAACGTAACAGTATATGTAAAAACGGCTTCACATGCTCTGCATTAAGCTTATTTCGATCCTGTAGGAACTATTTATAACGTATATAAATTTCATGCTATACAACTGGTTTTTTGGTTGTTTTTGTATCATAAATATATAAATAAGGAGATGTCGTCATGTCACTGACACTTTTTAAAAGAGATCCCCTGAAGCTCTTTGAAAACGTTTTTAACGATAATGTATCGCCATTTGTCTCTTCCCTGGTAGCACCATCTTTCAAGGTTGATATCGGCGAGGATGAAACAGGCATTTTCATTGAAGCCGATATGCCAGGTATCAAAAAAGAGGATATCAAGGTTTCTGTGGAAGATGATGTGCTTTCAATCAGCGCAGAAAGAACACAGAATGAAGAAGAAAAGAAAAAAGGATATCACCGTATTGAACGTTCATGGGGTTGCCTTAACAGGAGCTTTACCGTAGGTGAAAACGTTGATGTTGATAAAATTGAGGCGACCTATGACAACGGCGTTCTGAAAATAAAGGTACCGAAGATCGAACCTCAACCAAAGACAGGAAAAGCAATTACGGTTAACTAACAGTGAAAAAATGCATTGAGAGTCATCTAACCATTAACCATCAATAGATCATGTCAAACGAATCACCAGAAATAACAAACACAGAAGCTGAAGCAACAACAGCAGCACTGACTTCAGAGCAGCAAGAGCAGCGTGAAGAGCAGGTAAGACTTGCCGCCTATTACCTATGGCAAGCAAAAGGAAAAAACCTCTGGTCGGATAAGGATGATTGGTTTGAAGCAGAAGATTCTGTCATTGAGGATTTTAAAGACTAACGTTATTTTGCTCAACTATTAGCCAGTGGTGTAAGGTTGTTCTTGTGAGCACTCTTTGCACCAACTGGTTTGATGGAGATCAAGACAAGCTACGTTGCTCAACGTGCATTTGTTCTTCACTATATTACCAGTACATTGAAGGCCCGTAACCCGGAGCAATTATAGAGAAAATCCGAGCAACAGAGCCCCCCCATGGCAAAAATAAAAAAAAACAATACCCCGATCACTTCATCTGAGTTACGCTCTCAGGCTGAAGCACGCCTTCGCCAACAAAACCTCAGCGCTCAGGACTCAGCACTCAACACTTCTTCCCTCCTGATGAGACGCTCAGGCTTGTCCATGAACTCCAGGTTCATCAGCTCGAGCTTGAAATGCAACGGGACGAACTTGATCGGACCAGAATTGAGCTGGAGAATAGCCTCAGCATGTACGCTGCCCTCTATGACTTTGCGCCAGTCGGGTATTTGACGTTGGGCAGGGACAGTAAGATCCAGCAAACAAATCTGACAGCCACCAAACTGCTTGGAGTTGACCGTTCCCGGTTACGAGGCATGCGGTTTAAAAGACTTGTTGTTCCGGAAGACCATCAACTCCTTGATGCATTGCTCGAAACAGTCTTCACCAAGAGAGAACCAGGAATCTGCGAGGTAAAGCTGTTAGCCGATGCAGCTCAACCATCGAAACTTTCCCAGATGTAGTCGGAAATTAAAAATCAGCCAATTTCGGAAATTAGCAATCACCCAGGCAGCGTCTTTGGACTACGTCATTTTGTAATGATTTCCTACTACTTTTTGAAGCGGTAGTTGCTTTTTTCTACGATTGACCCCTCCTTCCGTCGGTTGGCTTTCTGACAACGAAAGCATCATCTATACCGACAGCGGAAAGTTGAACCAGATTTTGACAAATCTTGTCAACAATGCCCTGAAATTCACCACGAAAGAAGGCATTGATTTTGGCTATAGAAGACAGGGCAATATGCTTGAGTTTTATGTTATCGACTCAGGTATTGGAATTCCCCGTGAAATGCATGACAAGGTTTTTGAACGGTTTCACCAGGTTGACAACTCCTTGACCAGAGGCTACGAAGGTGCCGGACTCGGATTGAGCATCACCAAGTCTTTCGTTGAACTCCTTGGCGGTACAATCAGTGTCGAATCGGTAGAAAGAAGAGGAAGTACATTCTTTTTCACTCTGCGTATAAGCCTTTTTCTGGCTTATCGAAAACAGAAACGCATAGTTCCATCAATAATGAACATGCCACTTTTACTCGGGATTTGACCATTCTCATAGCGGAAGATGACATGGTCAGCAGCATGGTACTTGCAATGTTCCTCACAAGCGAAAACATCACCACGCTTTCTGCTGTTAATGGAGTGGACGCAGTAAAAATGGTTCAACAGTATCCGGAAATCAATCTTGTGCTTAAGTACCTTAACATGCCCATCATGAACGGGTTAGAGGCAACAAAACTCATCAAGCAGTACCGCCCCGATCTTCCCGTTATCGCCCAATCAGCATTTGCCGCAAAAGGAGACAAGCAAAAAGCCAAAGTAGCAGGGTGTGACAGCTTCATCACCAAACCCATCAACAAAAACCGAACTCCTCAATCTGATAACCGAATTCCTTAGCACATAAACCTTCAGGGCTCATCACTTCCCTGAATCCATAACCTTGAACAAGGCAAAAAGATGAAACGCAATTTAAGCGGAATTGTCTTAGGAAAATTCACTACTTTCTTTCGAGAGCGTTGCGCAGATCATCTTCAAGGTCACTTGCATTTTCCAGCCCGACAGAAAGCCGCACAAGGTTATCGGTGCACTTTCTCCGGCGTTTTTCCTCATCCGAAAGCGGTCCAAGCGTCATTTTAGCAGGCGAAGCGATCAATGATTCAACTCCCCCCAGACTGTCAGCCAGCACAAACAATTTGAGATGTGCAAGCAGTTGTTCCACCGCAGGAAGCCCGCCTTTCAAGGCAAAGGTCAGCATTCCCCCGAACCCGCTCATCTGCACTTTAGCCAGTTCATGCTGCGGATGCGAAGCAAGACCCGGATAGAAGACCTGTTCCACAGCCTGGTGTTGTTCAAGAAATCCGGCAAGATGAAGGGCACTTGCCTCATGTTCCTTCATGCGGATTTTCAGGGTTTTCAGGCCACGAAGGATAAGCCAGCAGTCCCATGGTGCCGGTATGGCTCCCGCTGCGCCCTGGTAGTTTTTTATTTTAAGATGCAGCCCAGGGTCGGACGTAATGACCGCACCCCCTATGACATCGCTGTGACCGCCGAGATATTTGGTCGTGCTGTGTACGACAATATCTGCACCAAGATCGAGTGGTCTCTGAAAATATGGGCTTGAAAAGGTGTTGTCAACAGCCACAAGAATGCCACGTTCATGAGCGAGTCGGGAGATTGCACGGATATCGGTGAGTTGAAGCAGGGGATTGCTCGGTGTTTCAAGCCAGATCAGTTTTGTCTCCCGCGTCAAGCACGCTTCATAACTCTCCGTAGATTCACTCGCCGCATAGCTCGTGTTGACTCCCCAGGGACGCATAAGCTGCTCAAACGTTCGGTAACTGCCGCCGTAGATATCCAACCCAGCCACAATATGGTCACCTGGTTTCAGCACCTGCAGTGCCGCCAGAGAAGCAGCAACCCCGGAGGCAAAAGCCAGACCAAAACGACCATTTTCAAGCAAAGCAAGTGTCGATTCAAGCGCTTTTCGTGTCGGATTCCCGATTCTCGAATAAAAAAATTCACCACGACGTTCAAGATCTTCGCGTTCGAACGTGGAGGTCTGGTAAACAGGAACGGTTACTGACCCGGTCAAAGGATCAGGAGCCTGACCATCATGAATAGCAAGGGTTTCAAACTGCATCAAAAAAGTATCCCGACAATTATTTTAAAAAGCGTAAAGGTCAACAGTATAAAGTATAAAGTACTTTTTTTCTCAGACTCAGTACCTAAATACCCAGACCATCGGTAAAGCTGCTTTCAACGGCTTTCTGCTGCAGCACCCTGGAATTGGGCGGAACACTTTTGGTCTGCCACACGTTGCCGCCGATCACCGAGTTCTGGCCGATGGTAATTCTTCCCAGAATATTGGCATTCGAGTAGATAACGACGTTGTCCTCAATAATCGGGTGACGGGGAATATTTTTAGCAGGGTTGCCATCATCATCAAGCGCAAACTTTTTCGCCCCAAGCGTTACGCCCTGATAGAGGCGTACATGATTGCCGATAATGCACGTTTCACCAATGACAACTCCTGTTCCGTGATCAATGCAGAAATGGTCACCGATATGGGCGCCGGGATGGATGTCAATACCCGTTTCCGAATGTGCCATCTCAGAGATAATTCTCGGAATAAGCGGAACACCAAGCGACAACAGGGTATGTGCCGTACGGTAATTGATCATCGCTCTGATCGAAGGATAGCAGAAAATGATCTCCCCATGATTCTTAGCCGCCGGATCGCCGTCATAGATAGCATGAACGTCAGTGCACAATTTTTTCCTGATATCCGGAAGAATTTCAATGAACTGGCTTGCCGTTTCCGCCGCATATTCAGCTGCGTTGACGGAACCGTTATTCACGGTATCAAACTGGTGAACACTGAGAATCTGCTCCGAAAGCAAGCCATAGAGTCTTTCGATCCTGACCCCAAGCAAATGCGACAACGACTGATGCCGCAAAACCGGACCTCCGAAATAACCCGGAAAAACAATCGAACGTATCAGTTCAACAATCTCTTTCAGTTTTTCAATCGAAGGCAGCAAATGTTCATTATTCGGTAAATAGTCACATTCCGAATCTCCTGAACCGGATAAGAGTTGTATCGTCTCTTCAATACTATTGCCGGTTTTGGTTTCCATGATATCAATCTCCTCAGACCGGATAAATTCCCGGTTATTATACAATGCTTAAAAAAATATAGTACCCTCAAGATAACCCGGCAAGATCGTTTTCAGTTCTCTTGCCGGATATTCCTGACCCACCGTCCCGAAAATTCAGCACAGGGAAGGAAAGGTTCAGATATTAACCTGCTCCGGCTCAAACTGATAGAGAAGCGTCGAAAGGTAACGTTCACCGGTATCCGGCAGGATAACGACAATCCGTTTCCCCTTATTTTCTTCACGTTGTGCAAGTTGCAAAGCCGCATACACAGCCGCACCAGAAGAGATACCTACAATAAGGCCCTCAGTACGCGCCAGAATGCGACCCGTGCGCAACGCATCCTCATTTTTAACAAGAACGATATCATCAATAATACCAGTGTTCAGAATCGCAGGAATAAAACCGGCACCGATACCCTGAATTTTATGAGGCCCAGGCTTACCACCCGAAATAACCGGCGAATCAAACGGCTCCACAGCGACAATAGAAACATTCGGGTTCCGCTGCTTAAGCACCTCACCAACACCCGTTATCGTACCGCCAGTACCGACGCCGCTGACAAAAATATCAACGTTTCCATCAGTATCATTCCAGATCTCTTCAGCCGTCGTCTTACGATGAATCTCAGGATTAGCAAGATTTTTAAACTGCTGCGGAACAAAAGAATTCGCATACTCCTCATGAAGTGCCTCAGCTTTCTTGATCGCACCGGTCATACCTTCAGGGCCAGGAGTAAGCACCAGTTCAGCACCAAGTGCCTTAAGCAGGTTTCTACGCTCAATACTCATAGTTTCAGGCATCGTAAGAATAAGACGATACCCTTTGGCCGCGGCAATAAATGCCAGAGCAATACCAGTATTACCACTTGTCGGCTCAATGATGACACTCTCTTTATTGATCAATCCCTTCTGCTCAGCATCCTCGATCATAGAAAAACCAATACGATCCTTGACACTGCCACCCGGATTGAAATATTCAAGCTTTGCAATAATCGTTGCCTGCAGATTATGCTCTTTACCGTAATTCTGAAGCTCAAGCAAAGGCGTGTTGCCGATAAGGTCAGTCAGTTTTGTTGCAATGCGTCCCATGGCTGTTGATTGTTTTGCGTTTGAGAAAAAAATATAAAGATGATCAATAAGCGTATAACTGGAAATCCCCTTAACGAGTTATCTTTTATACCATAAATATGGTATGTCAGATGTGGTATTCGATGTTGTCGATCAAACCGGCTTTAATCGCATAGATTAACAGTTCAGGGCTGCTTGAAACCCCAAGTTTGCGGAAAATGTTTTTTCTGTGTGTCATAACGGTATGAAAACTGATATGCTTTTTGGTCGCGATTTCTTTTGTTGACAAACCGGCGGCAATCATGCGGACTATTTCGATTTCCGACGCGGTCAGAAGGCTTGCGTCTTCATGGGGTCCATCCTTTTTAAGAAGAATATCCAGAACATCCCCTGAATAGTATTTTTTCCCTTTCAGTGCAGCTTCGATGACGTGAAAAATCTCTTCCCGATCATCAGTTTTCAGAACAATATTTCGAATACCGGCATTATTTAACTCTTTTATTTTTAAGTGGGTTATCGTATTGGTCAAAATAACTATTCCTATCTCAGGATGCTTTTTTCGAAGTTCATCAAGGTCACTGATTGAATCAAAATCGAAAAGCGTATGATCCGTGATGATAAGTGAAATAGTCTCTTTTTGCAGGTACTGTTGCAAACCAGCTTTTGTTGATACGATAAAGAACGTCTGGTAAAGCGGCGTCAGGAGAGACCGCAGAGCCTCGTTGGTTAAAAACTGCGTATCAGCGAGTACAACCGAGATGTTACGATTGTTTTTAGTCATTATCAGATACCTGCTCCGTTTTCAAAAACTTCCTGAATTATTTTCAGCGTTATGTGTTTACTCTGTCTTAAGCGCTTCGTCGAGCGCCTCAATCAGGTCATCCGGATGTTCCAGACCGACAGAGAGGCGAATCAGGTCGGGTGACAGACCACTTTGGAGCTGTTGTTCCGATGATAACTGGCTGTGTGAGGTGCTTGCCGGATGGAGAATAAGGCTCTTGGCATCGCCGACGTTAGCCAGATGCGAAAAGAGCTTAATGTTGTCGATGATTTTTACTGCTGCCTCATAACCGCCTTTAACCCCGAACACTACCATACCGCCAAAGCCGTTTTTCAGATCTTTTGAAGCTGCAGGGTATGAAGGATCAGTTTTCAGTCCCGGATAACGTACCCAGGCAACTTCGGGATGTTGCGAGAGATGTTCAGCGATTTTAAGCGCGTTTTCCGAATGACGGGCAACCCGGAGAGGCAGGGTTTCAATGCCTTGAATAAATATCCATGAGTTGTCAGGAGAGATACAGGCTCCAAGATTTCTGAGCGGGACGGTGCGAACCCGAAGGGCAAATGCTATTGGTGCAAGCGGTTCAGGAAGGTCGATAGCCCAGCGCAGTCCATGATAGTTATTGTCGGGTTCGGTAAAGAGGGGATGACGTCCGCCTTTCCAGTTAAAACGTCCTGCATCGGTAATGATGCCGCCAATACCGGAACCATGACCTCCAAGCCATTTGGTGAGGGAGTTAATAACAATATCAGCCCCGAGATCAATCGTTTTGAGCAGATAGGGAGTGGTGAAGGTTGCATCGACAATCAGCGGCAGGCCGTTGCGGTGAGCAACCTCTGCAATGGCCTTGACATCGGTGTAGTCAAGGACAGGATTGCCAATGGTTTCAATGAAGATGGCTTTTGTTTTATCGGTAATTGCTTTTTCAAAATTGGCAGGGTCTTTCGGGTCGACAAACTTCACATTAATACCAAGTTTTGGAAGAATGGCATCAAACTGGGTGTAGGTACCGCCATAGAGATTGTTTGCCGACACAATTTCATCACCAGCTTCGGCTAAAGTGATAATGGCATAGAAAATTGCAGCAGTGCCAGACGCCAGCGCAACCGACGCTGCACCTCCTTCAAGCTGTGTGACCCGCTGTTCGAGCACATCGGTTGTTGGATTCATCAACCTTGTGTAGATATTGCCGAGTTCCTTCAGGGCAAACAGGTTTGCTGCATGTTCAGTGTTCTTAAAGAGATAGGAACTGGTACGGTACACCGGTACTCCACGCGACAGTGTTGCGTCGACAGTCTGGCCTGCATGAAGGGCCAGGGTCTCAAAGCGGTAGTTCTTTTCACTCATTGGTTATTCTCCTGTGTTTTGTTTGTTGTTGTCGTTTTATCTATTGTTCACTGAACATGCGGCGACGGCAAGATTCGAACTTGCGCCTCTCACCCACGTCGCCCTTGAATATGTGATCTATTTTTCTTCCTGTTTTGCCTGCTGGTTACCGAAAAGTTTGAAACGCTGCAGATTAAACTGGTAATAAAGGAAGCATCCGAAGCAGAAACCTGAGAGGGCTACTGTGGCTGCAACTGCAACAAATCCTGACAGGATCCATCCGGTTAGAGGCACTCCCGCCAGAAAGGCGATCTGGGCACCGCCGAGCAGAATGGCAGCGATGGAGTTATTGAACCGCATAAGCCTCGGATCTTCTGTAGGTGTATTTTCATTTTGCTTTGCAAAAATGCGTGACCCGACGATGTAAATGAGACTTCCGCTTTTACCGAACACGACAGAGGAAAGAATGATAAAAAACAGGAGTGTGGTAATTATCGGCTGCTGAATGATGATGGCAGTCGAGATACCGGTGAGCAGCACCCATCTGTTGAGTTTCACTATCGGAAATGGGATACCCACGCATGTGGTTGATGATTTTGTTGTTGACATATTATTTATCCTCGGGTTATCGGTTTTGGTATTGTAAAATAAAAAAAGCCAGCTCTGACATTCAGAACCGGCTTTAAAGACTTTACGAACTTCATGAAATCATGAGTGAGTTACGTCGAGCTCCCCGATATCCTTTTGTCAGAATGCATCTGCAATCCGCAACAGCAGCAGCACATTATGAAGATTGTCGAGGGCATTGATGTCATGGTTGTGTATCGTTCAGTTAACGATTGTTAACTCTATTTTCGGTAATTTCCAAAAAAAAGTTCAATTTTCTTGCTCAACAAGCAAAAAAAACCGCACTTTAGTTTATTCCAAGGATCACACTTGAAGCTTTGAAGACTGAACAGGCCGTGTCTCCCTTTTTCAGTTCAAGCTTTTCAGAACTGCCATGGGTAATAAGAGCAGAAATAACGTTGCCTCCTCCTATTTCAACATCAACCTCAGTGCTGACAGGGCCTTCAATAAGTTTGCTGATTTTGCCAGGGATGACGTTGCGTGCACTTAATTGAGCATCCTGCAGTTCCCGTGCGATAATGATTGAGCTTGATTTGATGATGGCGTAAGCATTCATTCCCTCTTTCAGGCTGAGGTTCTCAACAGCACCGTTGGTAATGATGGAAACGATGCGGGTTTCAGGTCTGATCAGAAGAATCACTTCAGCGTTAACTGATCCTTTGGTGATTTTTTCAATGGTTCCTGAAAAAACGTTGCGTGCGCTGATTTTCATTGGTGTCATTCTTGGATATTGATAAAGACTCTTGGTTTTTCCAGGACCTCCTTCAAGATTCTCCGCCGAGGTCGTTGATTTTTTCCAGCAGGGAAATTCTTTCTTGGAGATTAACATACAACTTGTTTTTCTAAATATATAACCCAGGCATCCTTTTCGATAGTTCTATTTTTTTACTTAAATTCGCTCTAAGATTAAATTTTATTTCTGACAGTTGTTGTCTCTTTGTAAACATCACCCCTCGACAAAACCCCCAATTTTAAAGATTATGGACGAAAAAATTATGCATTATCCCGTTACAGTCGCTAAATACGTTTTGCGATTCATGATTATAATGCTGGCGTTAAGCATGATTTTCGGGGCAGCGCATCTGACTTATATTTGGGTGACCGGTTTGTTATCGCCAGACCCACTTTATTTTGTGCTCGACATACATGAACTGTTCGAGATATATGGAATGATTTTAATCTTGGTGGTAGGTTATGAGCTTCTGAAAGCAATATCTATAATTTTGCACTCAGAAAAAATTCCCTTTCTTCAGATACTTCGGATAGCCATCATTGCAATATCAAACAAGATGATCACTCTCGACATACACAAAACAGATTTCAATACATTGATTGGCCTTGCCTGTATTATGGTCTCTATTGGTGTCGCCTATTTCTGTTTTAACCGGAAGGAGTGCAGTGCGGAACCCGATGGTCATTAACATAGTTCACACCGTCAACTCCTTATTTTGACGGTGTGCATGGGGATAGTTCCAATGAATAAACAGATTAGAATTCGTATCGGAGGCCAACAAGAGCACTGCTGCTTGCTATTTTAAAATTTCCGATGGTATTATCGTTAATGGTGCTTGTTCCAAAATAGCGGTAGCGTGCATCAATTGCGAAGTGATCACTTAACGGTATGGCAACGCCTGCACCAAATTGATAACCAAGCGTGGTATATTTGGCAGAGTATCGCTTATTGCCAGGCAGGGCAACCCAGTCATCTGCGCTGATCCAGGTTGGTCCGACACCGGCGGTAAGATAAGGCTCCACTCCGCCGCCCTTGATATCATAGTAAGCGTTGACTAGAAGTGATGTCGCGGAAACGGAACCCCCGTTTAAACCGAACACAGCTGTAATCACCTGGTCAATGTTTGTCTGGTTGCCAACTTCCGCCTCAAGCCGGAAATTATCCATTGCCATACCGACGGCACCCGTCACATTAATACCTCCTGAGATTAGCTGGGCTCCTGCTGATGTGTTGATATTATCAAACCACGTTGCACCGCAATTGCCACTAATATAGGGGTTGGCAGCGTATGCCGGAGCTGTGAGCATACCGGCAGTAAGTACTGCACAAAAAATGGAAAGACTTTTTTTCATGGGGGTTCCTTGCGTTTACTGTTTTGCAAAAATAAACTCTTGCACACAGCTTGTAATATAAGCACTCTTCTCTGCTTATCTAAAGGGAATAAATCCCGACGCTGGAGAACGCCGGGGGGAGTGTAATGAGGGAGATTTTCAGCTTATCAGATGTGCTTCGCAGGCTTCTCCATTTTCAAGGGCGTCAAGGATTTCATCGATTTTGTCCTCTCCATCAATCTCCCCGTACCAGAAATTTTCAGGATAAATGACAACAACAGGCCCTTTTTCGCAGATGTTGAGGCAGCCTGTTGCTGAGACAGCTACATCGGTCATGCCACGGTCAGAGAGTTCGCTTTCAAGATAGGGAATAAGACTGAGCGACTCTTTTTTGTGACAGATGCCCTGGGGTGTTCCCTGGGCACGGAAACTTGCGCAGACGAAAATGTGATGTTTTGGTTTGTCCATGATGGTGGTTTGTAAATGTTATAATTACTGATTGTTTATAATTATTCAGCCGCAGCCCCCTCCTGTGCCGGAACAGCTTGATCCGCAGGCATGGATTTGACTGCTTTTCATGAGATGTTTCAGATCCTGACCATTAAAGACTCCGTGGACAGCTTCCTCAATGACTCCTTCAAGAACCATGACCTCTATGCCTTTTGCTTTCATGACTTTGGTCGGAGAGTCTCCGGCACCATTGACGAGCAATGCCCGGCAATCGTTCAGAGAGTCGGCGAGGGCTTCCCAGCGTTGTTGACCTCCGCCAGCTGGTGGTGCTGTTCGGGCATCAACCAGCATACACTCGCTGGTTTCAGGGTTCATACCATAAATCAGAAAGCGTTCTGCTTCGCCGAGGTGCTGGTTGATCAGGACACCTTCCATACTGCTTACAGCAATGTAGGGGCGCTTTTCCAAAGGATTTTTCGGTAACGCCGCTGCCTCTGCGAGCTTTTTCATCATCTCTTCGTTGTTGAGTTCACCGATAATGCCGACTGCATCAGCACGGCACCTGGCACAGTGCTTCATTTGCGGCAGGTACTCGCTGGTGGCGGTCTGAATTGCTGCCACCATTTCAAGTGATGGCTCCTCAATGTTTTCAAAGACAGTCTCTGTTGTGCTGTAATAGGGCAGACAGTTCAGAATATCGGCTCCAAGCTCAGCTACTTTTGATGCAACAGCTATCACATGGGTGTCGTTGACACCTGGAATAATAATCGAGTTCACCTTAGCTGTTATGCCTGCTTCCTTGAGCTTTTTAAGTGATTCCAGCTGGTTGGCTATGAGCACCCTGGCCGCCTCGACATCGCGGTACATTTTCTTATTATATCTGACCCAGGCATAGACCTCGGCACCGATTGCCGGGTCGATGGCGTTAATGGTAATGGTGACGTGACTTACCTTCAGTTCTGCAAGTTCATCAATATAGGGCAGCAACTCCAGCCCGTTGGTCGCAAGGCAGAGCAGCATCTCGGGATATTTTGCCCTTACCAGCCGGAGCGTCTCCATGGTTTCCTCCGGGTTGGCAAAAGGGTCTCCAGGTCCGGCAATACCGACAACGGCAATGTTCGGAGAGAGCACTAACGCCTGATCAAGATAGTGCAGCGCCTGAAGCGGCGAGAGTATCCTGCTCGTTACGCCTGGACGGTTTTCGTTCATGCAGTCGAACTTCCGGTTGCAGTAGTTGCACTGGATGTTGCATTTCGGTGCAACAGGGAGGTGTATGCGGCCGAATGTATGGCGGGACGCATCGTTGAAACAGGGGTGGTTTTCTATTTTCAGTGACATGGTTTCCTCCCTTTACATGTAAGTGTAGCCGATTGATGAAGCATTCTGCCGCTGTTCGATCACGGTGTTGACAATCCGGTCAAACAGTTCCTGGGTGCCTCGGTAACCCAGGTGGTGCATTCTCTGGCCTCCGAATCGGTCGTGAATCGGGAAGCCGAGCCTGAGCAGTGGAATATTGTTTTTTCTTGACATGGTGTACCCTTTACTGTTGCCGATAAGAAAATCAGGTTTCAGTAACTTTGCTTCATCTTCGATATCGACAAAGTCAACGCCTTCACGCACCTTGATACCAAGTTCTTCCATGTCTGGAATCAGCTCCTTGATGCTTTTTTTCAGAAGGCCGCTTTTTCCTCCTGAAGCACAGAGGACAGGGGTTATGCCGATTTCGCTGAGAAATGCGGTCATACCGATCACCAGATCTTCTTCGCCGTAGATGATGACCTTCTGTTCGAAAACATATTTATGTCCATCAGCATAAGCGTCAATCAGACGGCGACGTTCATCGTTATATTTTTCAGGCCTCTCTTGTTGCGTGAGCGTTTCAAGCAGCGTAAAAAACTTGTCACTCTCTTTGATGCCGATGGGCAGTGCATAATGATATCTCGGTACACCGAATGCCTCTTCGAGATAGCCGGCAGCTGATTTCGAGGCTTCAAGGGTTGAGCCGAATTCGATACTTGCTATGGCACTGCCAGCCATGGCAATTGCGCTTGCCGGAGTGCCGCCGGGAGGGATACGATGGTATTCCCCCCATGGACCGCCGTCCATCGTCTGCGAATAGTCGGGCAGAAGCATATAGGGTATCTTGAAATCTTCAAGAATCTCCTTGAGGTATCTGATGTCAGCCGGCGATACCATGTTCGGAAAAATGTTGATCAGCTTCTCCCGACTTCCTTTTTCAGCCAGAGTTTTCACAGTAGCCCGGACAGCGGCATGAAAACCGTCGATATGGCTGCCCATATAGCTTGGAGTAGAAGCATGAATCATGATAGGCATCGGGGAGCCGTTTTTGAACTCCTGTTTATACTCCCTGATGATCATGGGCACATCATCCCCTATGGTCTCGCTCAGGCAAGTGGTCGCTATGCCGATAACTTCCGGCTTATACTGCTTGCTGACGTTTTTCAGTCCGATTTTCAGGTTATGACTGCCGCCGAATACAGCGGTTTCTTCGTGGAAGTTCGATGAAGCGATATCTATAGGCTCCTTGTAATGGCTGATCAGGTAGCGGCGTATATAGGTCGCGCACCCTTGGGATCCGTGCAGGAAAGGCACGCAGTTCTCTATGCCCCTGAAGGCAAGGCAAGCCCCAAGTGGGTTGCAGAGTTTGCAGGCGTTCTGTGTTGCTGTTTTTGCGTGCTTCATATCTTGACTCCTTTTCTTGGAGCGAACTGCCATACCGGGCTCATGACCGATTGATAGACCTCCAGTGCAAAATTGTACATACCGACAAATCCGGCGAGAGGAATTTTCCTCTCATGGTTATGATCACAGAATCCAATACCGAGCTTGAAGGCGATCGGTCGTTCTTTAACACCGCCGATAAGCAGGTCAGCCTCTTTTTCAAGGATAAATTTCGAAAGCTCTACGGGGTTTGAATCATCCACAATCACGGTGCCTTCATCGCACATCTCCTTGAGTCTTGCATAATCATCCTTGTTACCGGTCTGTGACCCGGCTAACACTACCGACATACCGATGGAGCGGAGTGCCTTGATAAGTGAAAATGTTTTAAATGCACCGCCGACATAAATTGCAGCTTTCTTGCCGGTCAGTGCTTTTTTGAATTTCTGCAGTGAAGGATAAAGCTCTTTTACCTCCTCACTGACCACCTGTTTTGCGGCTTCCATAATATCGGTGCGCTCAGGAAAGTGTTTTGCAACATCATAGAGCGATTTTGACATATCCTCAATACCGAAGTAAGATACGCGGATATAGGGGATACCGTATTTCTGTTCCATCTCTTTGGCAAGCCAGGTCATGGAACCGGAGCACTGTACAACATTGAGCGATGCTCCGTGTGCGCGCCTTACCGCATCGATTCGTCCATCACCGGTCAGGGTCGAAACAACTTCAATACCCATTTTCTCGTAGTACTTCCTGATAATCCAGGCCTCGCCGGCAAGGTTGAATTCGCCAAGGATATTGATGCTGTATTTACTGATATTCTCGGTTGATCCCGTACCGATAAGCTTCATCAGGGCATGGCATGCTGCTTTGTAGCCATCTTTTTTGGTGCCTTTGAACCCTTCGGAATGGACGGGGAGTACTGGAATACCTGTCTCTTTCGCGACTTTTCTGCAGACAGCTTCAATATCGTCCCCGATAAGCCCGACAATGCAGGTCGAATAGATAAAGGCAGCTTTTGGTTTATACTGCTCAATCAGTTCAATGAGTGAATGGTAGAGCTTTTTTTCACCACCGTAAATCACGTCCATTTCCTGCAGGTCTGTTGAAAAACTCAACCGGTGCAACTCAGGTCCTGAGGAGACAGCCCCCCGGATGTCCCACGTATAGGCGGCACACCCGATAGGACCATGGACAAGATGAAGAGCATCAGCTACTGGATAGAGTACCACCCGGGAGCCGCAAAAGACGCAGGCGCGCTGGCTTACAGATCCTGACAGGCTGGAAGTGTCGCAGGAAATATCAAGCTGCTCAACACCAGTTTTCTTTTCAAAGATCTGCTTCTGTCTACCTTCGAGAATAGTGATCTGTTCCATAGCTTCAACCCCGTTAATAATTGTTGTACTCTCCTTACTTTTACATAACCAGTTCAAACTTCTCTTCAAGCGCATCGCGATCCTGGCGGTCCATAAGGGCGCTGAGAATCTTTTCAACCAGCCTCAAGCTGCCGCTGTACCCGACATTCGGGAAGTAGCTGTGGCCGATGCGGTCAAGAATCGGGAAGCCGAACCTGATAAACGGAACATCCTCGTCGCGGGCCATATACTTTCCATACGTGTTCCCGATCAGGAGGTCAACAGGATCATTCTTCATCCACTGGTGCAACAGAAACATATCAGCCTGAAGCCCGTTGCGGAAGTTTGTTTCAGGTGACCTTTGGTCAAGAAGTTGTCGCATCTGCTTTTCAAAACGCTGACCAGGAGTACCGCTGACGATATGAACTGGTTTCATGTTCAAATCAAGCAGAAACTCGGTGAGCGGGAGAAGCTGATCCGGATCTCCGAAGAGCGCCACTCTCTTACCATAGAAATACTGTTCCATGTCGGCCATCACATCCACAAGTCTTCCTCTCTCCTCGGTAATCTCATCAGGCACACTCACGTTGGCAACCTCGCTCATCTTCATAATGAACCGGTCAGTTGCCGTCAGGCCGATCGGGATGTCAAGCGTTTCGAAGCCGACCTTGCACTTTTTTTCCAGCGCGATTGCTGCCGGTTCCGCGCTTATGGAACCAAGGGCAAGCGAAAAGAGGCTGTCGCCAGTGCTCTGCAGTTCCGACACCGTTGTGCCGCCCTTCGGATAAAAGACATGCTTTCCGGTCTGGGGTGCATCAAGGACATCCGACGTGTCAGGGAAGAGCACAATCTTTATACCAAGCTTTTTTGAAAGCAGCTTGATTTCGCGCATGTCCGAAGGCTCCATCCATCCGGCAATGATGTTAATCTGGTTTTTCTTTGCACCGGTTGAAACAGCAAACTGTTCAGCTATGCCGGTGAGCATATTGGAGTAACCAGTCACATGCGATCCGATAAAGCTTGGCGTGCTGGCAAAAATAACATGCTTTCCTTCAGGAATTTTGCCGTCATCTCTTGCTTTTCTGGTAATCTGCTGCAAGTCATCACCGATGGTTTCAGACAGACATGTCGAGTGTACCGCAATGATGTCCGGCTCATAGACCGAAAAGATGGTCTCGATGGCCGCAAGCAGGTTTGCCTGTCCGCCAAAAACCGAAGCTCCCTCGGTAAACGAACTGGTAGCCGCCATAACAGGCTCTTTGTAGTGACGGGTCAGGGTGCTGCGATGATATGAGCAGCAGCCCTGGGAGCCATGGCTGTGAGGAAGACAGCCATGAATGCCGAGCGCTGCATACATGGCTCCGATCGGCTGGCAGGTTTTTGCCGGGTTGATCGTAAGCCCTTCACGCTCTTTAACCTCTTTTGATGTGTGTCGTAATAGCATAATTCAATAGTCTCCGTTTTCCTTCATTACTGTGTAACGTAACTGGCTTCGAGTCCTTTACTTTTTCCGTTTGTGGCTGCCGCTTTCTGCCAAGGTGCCTTGATCAGTTTCCATACAGGGTTATTGACCATGCGATCGATATCTTTGTAGAAGTTCACCGCACCTTCAAAGCCTGTGTATGGACCGCCGTAGTCGTAGCTGTGGAGCTGTTTCAATGGAATTCCCATCTTCTGTACGACATATTTCTCCTTGATGCCGGCGCAGAAAATATCCGGTTTATAGATCTCGATCAGCTTTTCAGACTCATAATGGCTCAGGTCATCAACGACGAGTGACTTCTTGGTCATCTGCTTCATCATTCCCGAGTAACCGTTGATTTCAAGCCCCTTCTCTTTCAATGCCTCAAGTTCGGCCTCGGTTTTTCTTGGATTGTAAAGCTCCGGATCGGGAAGCACTTTCAGCTCCTCAATGTTTTTGCTGTCAGCATCGACTTTGATCTTTGGCAGCACATCACGACCCTCATAGTCATCACGGTGTGCAAACTCATAACCCGCAGCAACCGTTGTCATGCCAAGTTCGCTGAAGAGATCCTGGTAGTGATGGGCACGTGAGCCTCCAACAAAAAGCATGGCTGTCTTGCCGGTTGTTCTTGGCAGTATCTCCTCAATAATTGCCTTGACCCTCGGCATCTCTTCGGCAATGACCTCTTCAACCTTCGCCTTCAACTCTTCATCTCCAAAGTACTCTGCAATTTTGCGCAGTGATTTGGCTGTCGATTCTGCACCCACAAAGTTCACCTTCATCCAGGGTATGCCATACTTCGTTTCCATCATGTCACCCATATAGTTGATCGAACGGTGACAGAGTATCACGTTAAGATCAGCAGTATGGGCATTTTCAATCTGGCTGACCGTCGAGTTGCCGCTGAAAGAGGAGACCAGAGTAATGCCTACCTTGTCAAAAATGCGCTCAATCTCGAATGCGTCACCTCCAATGTTGTACTCGCCAAGCAAGTTGAGCTTGAACTTGCCTTCACTCGGGGTGTTGTTACGACCCACCATGTGCTTGAAGACACCGTTGTTGGCAATGTGGTGTCCTGCAGACTGACTGACGCCCCTGTACCCTTCACAGCTGAATCCAAACACGTTGCAGTCGCCAAACTTCTCGCGCATCTCTTTTGATGCAGCATGAACGTCATCACCGATCAGACCAACCGGACAGGTCGAAAAAATAGCGATGGACTTCGGATGAAAGAGGTCATAAGCCTCCTGGATCGCTATTTTAAGCTTCTTTTCACCGCCGAAGACAACGTTCTCCTCCTGCATGTCCGTTGAAAAACAGTAGGGTATGTAGTTGGCATCCATCAAAGACTCGGTCCGTGTCTGGTTACGCCGGGTCAACCAGGCGTAGAAACTGCAGCCGATAGGGCCGTGCACGATGTTGACGATGTCTCGTGTCGGCCCAAGCACAACACCTTTGCAGCCGGCATAAGAGCAGCCGCGCTGTGTGATGATGCCGGGAACAGTCCGTACGTTCGCCTGAACTTCAGGAATAATCTCCGGGTCATTGACGATAATCGACTTGGCACGTTTTTTTGCGACCTTGCTCGGATACCGTTGTATGAGCTCCTCCCTTACCTGCAAAGGATCTGGATAAATTTTGTTCGCCTCCATGTAACTCTCTCCGTTTACACCTTGAAAATTGATATGCTTAATTCAGTGCCGCCTGATCCTTTTCGCCGGTTCTCACTCTTATGGTTTCGAGAATCGGTGTTACAAATATTTTTCCGTCACCGGGTTTTCCTGTCTGGTTTGTTTTGATAATGGTGTCGATGGCTGTTTTGCATAACTCTTCAGGCACAACAACCGTGACAATTCTTTTTGAAACCAGCCTTGGTGCACCGCCGAGCTGCGCGATTGCCTCCGGGTGTCCGGCAGCCGCACCATTGAGAATGTCGAAATGAACCTGACCCTTACCTCGGCCCATAACCCTGCCTGTGGCGGTAAAGGCTGGAATTCCTGCATCGATGAGCGCCTGCTTGGTTTCGTTTACCTTGTTGATCCGGATGACTGCAATAATTTCTTTCATGTTAGGCCTCCTTTGCGGCTGCGAGTGTCGGTTCGGTTTCTTTTTCACCGGAACTGATGGTATAGACCTCTTCAACGGCGGAAATAAAGATCTTGCCGTCACCGAATTTTCCATCTGTACCTGATTTTGCATTATCCAGGATGGCCCTTACAACAAAATCCTTATCGCTATCTTGAACCACAACGAAGAGCATCTCTTTCGGGATTTCATCATAGACCACGTCGCCTACGCGAAGTCCGCGCTGTTTGCCGCGTCCGACCACCGGGATTTTGGTGACAGCAGGGTAGCCGGCATCAAGCAGTCCCTGCATGACTTCGTAAACTTTTTCCGGTCTGACGATTGTTCTGATCATTAACATGTGTGTGTACTCCGTTTTTTTTAGTTAGCGATACCAAATTCAATGAGAAGTGCTTCAAGCTCTTCGATTTCAAGGGGCTTCGGGATGACGAACATCTTGTTTTCGTCAATTTTCTTAGCAAGAGCTCTGTATTCATCGGCCTGCTCGTGAGATGGATCGTACTCGATAACGGTTTTACGGTTGATCTCAGCACGCTGAACAAAGTTGTTGCGGGGCACAAAATGGATCATCTGCGTACCGATCTTTTTGGCAAGCTCCTCAATCATCTGGCGCTCGTTATCAACATTACGGCTGTTGCAGATAAGCCCGCCAAGACGTACCCCACCGGTATCGGCATATTTCAGAATACCTTTACAGATGTTGTTAGCTGCGTACATCGCCATCATTTCGCCCGAACAGACGATGTAGATCTCTTCAGCTTTGCCATCACGTATCGGCATGGCGAATCCACCGCACACAACGTCACCAAGAACATCGTAGAACACATAATCGAGATCCCATTCATCATCAAAAGCTCCAAGCTGCTCGAGCAGGTTTACAGAGGTGATGATACCGCGACCTGCGCAGCCTACACCTGGTTCAGGACCGCCGGACTCTGTGCAGCGGGTGTTTCTGTATCCTCCTTTGATGATATCTTCAAGTTCAACCTCTTCACCCTCCTCACGCAGCGTGTCCAGAACGGTTTTCTGCTGCAGACCGCCAAGAAGCAGGCGGGTAGAGTCAGCTTTCGGGTCGCAGCCGATAACCATTATTTTCTTGCCCATTTCTGCAAGACCAGCAACTGTGTTCTGTGTCGTGGTTGACTTGCCGATACCACCTTTTCCGTAAATAGCAACTTTTCTCATTTTCGTACTTTTTTAGGTTAGCGATGTCTTTCTCGTCAGATATTCAGGGATAATGATTATTCGTCCTGAATATTTATGTCTTTAATAAGCAACATGCGTGCCAAAGTCAGCTTTTTTCTGACATGGAGATGGATAAAAGAAAAGAGAGGGCTGTCAAACCCGCATAGCAGAAGGATTTCAGATAATCAAAAAGATTTCATTACACGAATATCATGCGTAACTATCTTATTTGACGTCGATTATCACTCTTGAAATTTTCTACAAATTAGTAGGATGATGAGGAAAAATACATTTATGTATCTAATTGGCGTTTATTTTACAGGAGGCCAAGTCATACCTGTGCTCGATGCCTCCTATGCGTTGTTCTTGACGCAAATCAAAACAGCAGAGTGCCTGTATCCTTTATTTTATTGCAAAAAAATGTATTCTGTCATGGTATACAGAAAAGATGATCAGTATTAAACCTACAAATATGTAGGATCAAAGAGTGATTGAACAACCATTGAACCAAAATCCATAGAATCATGCAGACACGGCAGCTTGGAAATACAGATATGCATATTACTCCCATTGGCTTCGGAAGTTGGGCCATCGGAGGCAGCAACTGGGCGTATGGCTGGGGTGCTCAGGATGACGGCGATGCTGTCGGAGCAATTGATCGGGCTCTTGAGCTTGGCATAAACTGGATTGATACGGCAGCAGTTTATGGACTCGGTCATTCAGAGGAACTTGTCGGAAAGGCTGTGGCCGGCTTACAAAAGAAGCCCTTTATTTTTACCAAATGTGCCCTGGCTTGGGATGAAGGGAGACAGATCAGCAACTCTCTCAAGGCTGACTCTATCAAGCGTGAATGTGAAGGGAGTCTGAAGAGGCTGGGTGTTGATGCAATCGATCTCTACCAGATACACTGGCCGAACCCTGACGTCGATATTGAAGAGGGCTGGCAGGAGATGGCATCCCTGCAGGAGCAAGGTCTTGTGCGGCATATCGGAGTATCGAATTTCAATGTCGAACACTTGCGCCGTATCATGCCGATAGCACCTATCGCATCCCTCCAGCCTCCCTATTCAATGTTGCGCCCTGCGATTGAAAAAGAGATTCTACCCTTCTGCATGGAGCATAACATCGGTGTCATTGTCTACTCTCCAATGCTTTCGGGAATGCTGACCGGTGCAATGACGCATGAACGTGTTGCAAATTTTCCCAAGGATGACTGGCGCAGGGGGAACAAGGAGTTTCAGGAGCCTCGCCTCTCAGCAAATATTGAGCTGGTTGAGCTGCTTAAAGTTATCGGATCACCCTATGGCCATTCAGCAGGAGAAGTAGCCATTGCCTGGACCCTGCGTCATCCGGCAGTTACAGGAGCAATAGTCGGAGGCCGCACTGCCGCCCAGGTGGAGGGTATCATTGGCGCGGGTGAATTCAGACTCAGCCAGGAAGAGATCGCTCGGATTGATCAATATATTGCTGGCATGCCGAAATAAACCTTGTTATTATTACAATATTGAACAGAAGGAGAGACGCACCGCAAACAACAATAGAGAGGAGAATAATACTATGACGACATTGCTCGCAATGGCTTTTAAGCAAATGCAGGTGCTCACTCATTAAATCGTTCAAGAAATTACGCTTAGCATGAATCAATGCAAGAACTTCAACTTTGTTTGGTGAGATTTCATAAATTATTCGATAGGAATAAATAAGTAACTCTCTAATATTGTTATCTCCCATCTCAGGAACAATTCTGCCAGCTTCTGGAAAGGAGTTTAGTTTTTCTGACTTTTTGACGATTTCAAAAGTGACTTTCTGCGCGTAAAACCTGGAATCCCTTGCAATGAAATCATAAATTTGCCTTAAGTCGTTTTTTGCCGGTTGTGACCATTTTACCACGCTTGCATCTCTTTTTTTAACTCTTCGGTTGAAATTGACTCCCCATGGTCAATCGCATCTTTACCTTTCTTGATTTTATCAACAACATAGAGTTCATACATGATGTCATCAATGTTTGCTGTCTCCGGCAATTCGGATATTACCCTGATAGCCTCTTGCTTCAAATTTTCCATGTAAGTATATCCGCTTTTCTGAACTTGTCTCATAGTATATAATTTCTTGCAGCAATCTTCTGTGAGACCATTATTACACCTAGTATACGAATTTTAATCAAAATTCCTTTAGCCTGCCTGCGGGAAACGGTATATTATTTTCTGTTAACTCTCTCGATGAAGCTTGGATAAAGTAACTCAGTTTTGCGCTTGAAATGTCAAGCGATGCGATTTTTGTCGGCGATGAAAAAGAGCATAGGGTGAAGGTCGCTGACTTTTATATGTGCAAGTATGCTGTGACGGTCAAGGAATATTTGCAATTTGCACAGGAAACGACTACTCATTATCCAGAATGGATGGAAGAAGGAAGTGAATATAATGTAAAAACAGGAGGCAACGACTATTATAAGAAATTAGGGGATGCCTTGACTGATGATAATCATCCTGTTGTTGGTGTTTCCTGGGATGATGCTGTTGCCTATTGCAAGTGGCGGTCATCAAAAACAGGGAAGAAGTTCCGGTTACCCACAGAATGGGAGTGGGAATATGCCGCAGCAGGCAAGGAAAAGCGTGAATACCCTTGGCCAACAGAGAAGGGTGAACCAACCTCAAAATTGCTCAACTATAATAGCAATGTAGGCACAACAACACCAGTCGGCAGCTATCCCGACGGAGCCACACCTGAAGGGTTGTACGATATGGCCGGTAATGTATTGGAGTGGACTGATAGTTGGTATGATGAAAAAACTCGTTCGTCCCGTGTGCTTCGTGGCGGGGGCTGGGGCAGCTCTGCCGGGCGCTGTCGGTCGGCGTATCGGGGCGACGGCACCCCCGGCCACCGGTTCAACCGTGTTGGCTTCCGCCTGGTTTTCGTCCCGTAGTCAGTTGGCAGCTCATTCCGGCTTTGCTTTTGAGCGAGAGAGCAGTACCAACATTTTGGTGAGCGGCAGTGAGGGACGAGCGCCGCACGCCAAAATGTTCTGGTAACAAACGACAACAGAAACGACCACCTCAGGTGGTCCGATTTTTATTTTTTAATAGTTAGTATTTTTGAGGTATTTTTACACTATTTATCATTAAATTACTGCACCCATTTTTGCAGCAATGTCTGAAGGGTCGTCATCATGACGGGTTTTGAGATGAAGTCATTCATGCCGGCTTTCAGGCAGTTGTTATGGTCTTCTTTCGTTGCATTTGCAGTCATGGCAATGATAGGGATGTTCGGGTTTATTCTTCCTGTTGCCTGTTTTCTGATCTCTTTTGTAGCTTCAAGTCCTCCCATGAGGGGCATTTGCAAATCCATGATCACCAGAGCATAGGTGTTTTGCTGAAGGGCATCAAGCGCTTCGAAACCATTGGCGGCAATATCTACCGTGCACCCAAGTTTGTTGAGCATGGCCTTAGCTACTCGCTGATTGACACTGTTGTCTTCAACAAGCAGAATGCGGTTATTTATTGGTAATGCATTCTCGATTGATTGTTGAGAGCCAGACAGTTCTTTTTCCGATGGTGAAACTCTCTCTTGCATGGCGGTGAATGCTTTCGGTAGGTTGCTGTTTTCTTGTGGCTTTATGAATGCAAGGATAAACCAGAACTCAGAGCCTTCATGTTCAACGCTGCAGAGATTGAGTGTTCCCCCCATAAACTCAATAAGTTGCTTTGCGATAGCCAGGCCGAGTCCGGTACCACCGGCTTTACGGGTAGCTGAAGAGTCCAACTGGGTAAATTGCTGTAAAATAAGTTCTTTTTTCCCTTCAGGTATGCCTATTCCAGAGTCCTTGACAGAGATGCAGAGCGTGATATCATCCGAGGTTTCAGAGAGATGTCTGATGCTGACAACAATTTCCCCCTTTTCGGAAAATTTGATGGCATTCTCAACAAGGTTGATCAGCACTTTCAAAAGAAAAGCAGGATACCCTAAAAGAGGTGTCGGAATTGAGTTCGGAATGGCGAACGTTAACAGCAGCCTTTTTTTCAGGGCTTCATCAAGCAGGAGTGAAGAGATATCATCAAAAAGTCTTCGGATATCAAAGATTGATTGTTCACTATCGAGTTTTCCTGATACGTTTTTACTGAATTCAAGAATGTTGTTGAGCAACTGATGAAGTTGCTGTGTACTCATTTGTATGGTATCGGTATAAGTTTTCTGTTCGCTGTTGAGTGAAGTGGAGCAAAGAAGATCCGTCATGCCGATGACCGCGTGCAGGGGTGTTATGATTTCATGGGAAAGGTTGGCTAAGAATTCGCTTTTTGCCCGGTTTGCTGTTTCAGCCTCTTTTCTTGCCTGTGTCAGGTTTTTAATAAGAATTTGCTGGATCTGTTCTTTTTCTTCGACATTTTTTTTCTGTACCGAAAGTTGGCTGTTCAACATTCGGAAATCTTCAAGGGCATCTTCTATTTGCTTCTTCTGCTCTTTTTCGGTTTTCTGAAGTTCTCTGAGATCGTTGTTCAGGAGTGAGATGATGGTATAGAGATCGTGCAGAGGATTATCAGGTGATACACCATTCAGCTTTTCGTCAAACGTAAAGGATTCATTGAAAAGAATGTGTCCGCATAGTGTTGCAAATTGATCGATTTCCTGTTGTGAAAGAACAATCTTGCGGTCACGCTCAACTCTGTCAAGGTTCGGCCCTGTGTTTATCTTGACGAAAGCGTCCTGTACGGTCGGCACAAAGATGAAGAGTTGCTTTACATAGGATGCGAAGAGGCGCAGCATTGTTTTTAACAGGAGGGATGCGCCACAGATGTAGGTGATGGAAGGACGGCAGTTGTAGGTGCTGTTAAGGCGGTTCAGCGAATTGGCGTAAAGGATTCTGGTGCTGAACGGTGCGTTGATAACCTCATTATAATCAGCAATCCTGATATATTCGCAATTCGTGAGCACACCGCTTTGAAACATTTTTTCAAGGATATCGATTGCTCTTTTTGCGCTTTCAGGTTGAATATTCCCTCCGAGAAAGGTTATAAACAGTTTCTGGGGGATAATACCGTTTTTGTAGAACACTCCTGTTTTACTGTCCTTGAATTGCCATTCCGGATTAAAATCAATCATTTCAAGAGAAACGGACTCTCTTTTTCCGTTATTGTCAGGAGTGAGGTTTCGTGCATTGTTGTTGAAGGCGCCCATAGCTCTATGCTTCGGAAGTTTGAGTATGAATCAACTATGAATCACATCTTGCTGCGACTAATATTGGGGCGGTATTCTCAGGAACTCAATATGATCAGTTAAATAAAATGCAAAAAAATTAGCTTTTTTACGAAAGTAAAGTTTTCATCCGCTCTCAGGGTTCAGTCCGTTATGGACGGAATTTTCTGTAGTCGATATCGAATTTTTTTATTCGAAGCCCCATAATTCTGTCAGAAAGACCTAATTGTATTGCGGCCCTCGACATGTTTCCTTTCGTGCGTTTCAGCGCTTCCATGATCATCTCTTTTTCAATGGCATCCAGCTTCTGCTGCAGTGAGCCGGTATAGGGGGTTCCGCTCGATTCAGCAGTCTGCAGTGTCGGCGGGAGGTGATAACCGTGAATAACGTTGTCTTCGCTCAGAATGACTGCCCGTTCCATACAGTTCTGAAGTTCCCGGACGTTGCCCGGCCAGTGATATCGCATGAGCATATCAATCGTTGTTGTTGAGATACGCCGGATACCTTTATGGTTGGCAGCATTGTATTTTTCTACAAAATAATCTGCAAGAAGGAGAATATCGGTTTTGCGTTCTCGCAGTGGAGGGACGGTAATGGGAAAAATATTCAACCGGTAATAGAGATCTTCCCTAAAAAGCCCTTCCTTTATTAATTCTTCGAGATTGCGGTTTGTTGCGGCAATAATTCTTACGTCAACTTTAATGGTTTTTGATCCTCCTACTCGTTCAAACTCCTTTTCCTGAATGATTCTGAGCAGTTTTGCCTGGACTGGAAGAGTGAGTTCGCCAACTTCATCAAGAAAGATTGTTCCCTTATCAGCAAGCTCAAATCTTCCTTGACGGGTAGCTGATGCTCCGGTGAAAGCACCTTTTTCATGGCCGAAGAGCTCGCTTTCAACAATGCTTTCCGGCAGTGCTGCGCAGTTGAATTTAATGAAGGTGTTGTCGGATCTGTGGCTTTTAAAATGAATGGCGCTGGCAACCAACTCCTTTCCAACGCCGCTTTCTCCAAGTATCAAGGTTGTGGCATTGGTTTTGGCAATCTTATCAATCATTTTAAAGAGCGAAATCATCGGTTTTGCGTTACCGATAATGTTTGCAGGACGTTCTTCTTCAGAAATGGTCTCTTCATTGTGTTCATCCGTATAGCGCTTCTGCTTTGACTGCTTATCAGCTGTTTTGTTGTCCAGAGGGGTTTTAGTGCTTTCTTCGTGTGCAAGCTGTCGGAGGCGTACAGCCTGTGAAATCATGGCAGCTATGATGGAGAGTTGGTCGACATAGTGCTGCAGCGTATCTCTCTGCCCCTTGTCAGATTTGTTTTTTTTACCATGTTCATCTCCTGTTACCGGTTCAAGCTGACGATCCGCACTGAGGGTGCCGATGATTTCTGTACCGGCCTTGATTGGAATACAGATAAAACAAAGACCCTCTTTTTTTGACTTTGATCGTGAGCGTGTTCGATCAAGAAAGAGCGGCTCGTTGTTAATGCTCGGGACAATAACCGTTTTACCGGTTTTAACGACCTGTCCGATAATACCTTCACCGATACGGTAACGGCCCCTTTCCTTTTCTTCGGTGGTAAGGCCGAATGATTCGTTGATGACAATCTCTCGGGTATCGCGGTTAAGAATCGTAATCATCCCTCTGAGCATGTTCATGTGTTCGGACATGATGAACAGAACAAGTCTCAAGACCTTGTTGATATCATCTTCATTGGTGATGGTTCTACTGACTTCGGCAAGCAGACTGATACTGCTATGATCCTCTTCCTGGGGTATAAGCATGATACTTGCGGTCTGATTAATCACTGTTTGACTAAAAGGGTGGTATAGATGCTTTCAAGTTCTTCCGGTTGCAGGGCTCTTTTCTTTTCAGTGGCTGTCTTGCGGACTATTTCAAGGAGATGGCCAGCTTCGCTTCGTGAGAGTATAATTCCCCTGTTGGAAAAAAAATACTGTAAGGAAGCACTGCCCGAGTGTTTTCCGATAACAAGCTCTTGTTTGCTGCGTCCCACCTGATCAGGAAGAAATGGTTGATAGGAGAGAGGATTTTTCAGCAGAGCCGCACAGTGGATACCTGATTCATGCTGAAATGCCGATTTTCCAACCACCGCTTTCTGATCCTGAATAACTCTTCCTGACGCTTTACTTACAGCTTCACAGAGATGCGAAAGCTGCCGGGTATCAAGACGTGACTCGTATTTTCCCGATAATGTTAATGCTATGGCAAGCTCTTCGAGTGCGGCATTTCCTGCCCGTTCGCCAAGTCCGGTTACCGATACGCTGACTGCTTTGCACCCTGCTTCAAGAGCGGTATATGCATTGGCGGTTGCCATGCCGAGATCATTATGGGCGTGAAATTCAAGAGCTGCATAACTTACTGATTTCAGTTCGCTTATAAGAGTCAGGATTGATGTCGGTGTCGCTATGCCGACGGTATCAGCAATGCGGATTCTGTCGGCACCGCACGCTTCGGCATCAAGAACAAAACTCTTCAACATCTCAAACTCTGCCCTTGTAGCATCCTGTGCCCCGACGCTGACAAAGCTGAAATATTTTTTCGCTTTCGGAATGAGCTCCTGTAATTGTTGCTGTACCCATGCGTAATCTTTTTCCATAAGCTGCAGGTAGAGTGCGGAGACAGGAAAGCTGATGTGAAGCGCTTCAGTGCCGCATATACGGGCATCTTCAATGTCCTGCCATTTTGCTCTGGCCCAGCTGGTCAGACGGACTGGAAGATTGAGAGAAGCAATTTTTCTGATCGTGTTGCGTTCCTCATCACTGATTGCAGGGTAACCGATTTCAAGTTCGTTGACTCCGACATCAGCAAGAAGACAGGCAATTTGAGTTTTTTCTTCAGCGCTGAACACAACGCCGGGCGCCTGCTCTCCATCCCTCAGGGTTGTATCTATTATCCAGGGCTTTATGCCGGAATGGGAAGAAGTCTGGCTTTCTGTGAGCATAAGGGGGCTATTTTATCAGTCTGAAAACGTGCTCTTGGTGTTTATTGATTACTTTTATTTAAGAATCGTGCGGCTTATACCTAAATAAGTAAGGATTTTTAATCGAATAATAATAAAAAATCAGACATTTTCGTACTAATATCTATTATTTTAAAGATAAATGTTTTTTATGTACTGGTTTTGCTGCACATCAAACGGGTATAGTCGCGTTCAAGTGAAGGATGGTGGGTTTGATGGCCAGGGTCAGGAGTTAAGTACTCCTAAGAAGGGAAGTTCCCGGTAATGTTCGTTATAGTCGATACCGTAACCGACAATGAAGGTATCGGGCACCATAAAGCCCGTATACGTTATGTCTACGGGATGTTTCCGGGCTTCAGGTTTGTCGAGCAGCGTGCAGATGCCGAGTGAAGCTGGTTTCATGGTTAAAAGCTCGGCTGTGATCTGCTGCATGGTAAGTCCTGTATCGATAATATCTTCAACGATAAGGAGATGTCGATCCGTAATGGTCAGGTTGTGTTTAATGGAGACAGAGCCTGATGAAGTCTTTTCTGAACCGTAACTTGATGCATGAACAAAATCTATGCAGCAGGGAATTGTTATCGTGCGCAGAAGATCAGCGGCAAAGATAAAAGCCCCCTTAAGAACAGCAATAAGGAGAAGCGGGCATTCAGGGGTAACCAGAGCAAAATCATTTGCTATTGCCTTACCGATCTCACTGACCCGTTTTTCAATTGCGCCTGCAGAAAAGAGCGGCGTAATGGTATTGCTGGTATATGGTTCGCTCATCTGATCTGCGGAGTATATGGTTAATTGCTCTGGTTGCCGCTATAACGCTCAATTTCATGCAGATAGAGCTGTTTGTGAACGGTGCTGAGCGATGATGCAATAAATGAGTTTTGTGCAAGCTGTATAATATCGTTGCGATCAAGCTGAAGGGCGTTTGCGGCTTCGAGATAGTTTTCGTTGACATACCCTCCGAAATAGGCAGGATCGTCCGAATTGATGGTGATGCACACTCCTTTCTGAAGCATTGCTTTCAGGTTGTGTTGCTTCATGGTCTCAAAAACTTTGAGTCTGACATTAGAGAGGGGGCAAACGGTGAGCGGAATTTGCTTTTGTACAAGTTCAGCAACCAGCTCTTCATCTTCCATGCAGTGAACCCCATGATCAATACGGGTGACGTGCAGCGTCTCAAGGGTTTTCCTCACAGAGGCGGCACTGCCCTCTTCACCGGCATGGGCAACCGTAAAAAATCCTTCATGGTGTGCTTTTTTAAAAAGGGTGCTGAACTTTTCCGGCGGATTGCCCCGTTCTGAAGAGTCAAGACCAATGCCGGCAATCCATTGTTTCCATGCAAGGGCCTTCTCAAATATCTCCAATCCTTCTTTTTCGCTCAGATGGCGGAGAATACACATAATGAGCTTTGTCGAAATATGAAGTGAGCTGTTTGCCTCAACAACCGCTCGTTCAATGCCGCGGATAACGGTTTCAAAGGCAATACCTCGATTCGTATGGCTCTGGGGGTCAAAAAAAATCTCTGCATGGCGGACATGTTGTGACGCGGCCTTTGTGAGGTAGGCAATGGTCAGGTCGTAAAAATCCTCCTCAGTTATCAAAACAGCTGTTGCCTGATAATATATATCAAGGAATGATTGCAGGTCATTGAATTGATATGCTTTTCGAGCGGTTTCAGCATCTGGAAAGGGAAGTGAAACCCCGTTCCGTTTTCCCAAGGTAATCATCAATTCTGGTTCAAGTGTCCCCTCGATGTGGAGGTGTAATTCCGCTTTTGGAATACCTGCAATAAAACCGGCAAGCGAGTTCATACAAAGAAATGGTTGCAATGTTCAGGAATAAAAATGGTATACCCTGCTTCCATATTTTACTACCAATAATGTATGCAAATCTCGGCAGTATGAATAATTCTATGCTGAGATGCATGGAGTTGCTCTCTCCGAGGTGCATAAAAAAGAAATAGAGTAAAAACAAGGAGAATAAACGTGGTGTAAGGTGTTTTGTGGCAACTTTTTACTATGTTGTTACCAGAACCCGCCTGAATCGGGCAAATCATACGCTTCTGCTTTCTTATTCACTCTTCTCAAAGAGGCGTTTTTTCATTTTGACATTTGAATCATCGTGAGTTTTCAGCTTAAGCACAGAATGTGTTGCTTATTTTTTGCTGAAGCATTCTGATGTTATTAACTTCTTAAAAATAGAGAGACAATAGAATCCTAACATAAATGATTGAATGTAGTGGCAAGACAGCGTTTTAACCGAAAATCAAAAACCCCGCCCAGGAAGAACACAAGACCGTCTGTATCGCATACTGGTGAGCGGGTGAAACCGAATGATCATATTCTGATTAACGAGTTTCTTTTCAGGCGTGGCGAAAGTTCTCTTGCTGCCGAAATTGTGACATTTTTCTCTGATCATGAAGGTGCGCGCTTAAGGTCTCTGGATTTGGCTATTGCCCTTGGTTATACTGAATCAAAGCAGCTGCCTGGTTTCTGGTATGTGCTGCACAAACTGCAGGAAGAAGGAGCCGTTGACAAGGATTCTGATCGCTGTTACGGGCTGTCGGTCATTGAGGCCACGACCTATGAAGATCATCTTGTGCATGCCAAACCATTTCCTCTTCCAGGCAAGGAACATTACAAGGTTTCCAAAACTTATACCGGCCATATCTCCACCCATCCTAACGGATATGGTTTTGTTGATGTTGAAGGTTTCGATGACGATATCTTCATCAAAGCCGGAGATTTGAATTTTTCTATTCACGGCGACGAAGTTGAAGTGCTTGTTGCAAAGGTGCCGGATACCTATGCGTCGAAATCCACTCCCCATCAGCGGTGCGAAGGTGTGGTGAAGAGCGTTATATCACGTGCAATTACAACCATTATCGGTACACTTGCCAAGGCAAACCGCAAGTTTGTGCTTAAACCGGATAACAGGAAGATTCTTCCTGAAATTATTGTCCCGATCAGAAATTCCGCCAAAGCAAGTGATGGGCAGAAAGTACTTGTTGGAGAGCTTGATTTCAGCAAGGAAGGGATTATTCAGGGAAAGGTTCTCGAAATCCTTGGCAAAGCGGGTGACTCTGCGGTTGAAGTGAGCGCGATAGCAAGAAGTCGCGGGATCGACGAAACCTTTGATGCCAAACTCCTTGACTTTGCAGCATCTATCCGTGAGGGTATAACTGATGAGGATCTTAAAGACCGACTTGATATTCGGAAGAAAACGGTTTTTACTATCGATCCTGTCGATGCAAAGGATTTTGATGATGCTCTTTCAATTGAGTCTCTTGAAGACGGGCTCTATTCAATAGGGGTTCATATCGCCGATGTATCGCATTATGTACCGGAAAACTCTCCTCTTGATCGTGAGGCATTGAAAAGAGCGACCTCGGTCTATCTTGTCGACCGGGTTATTCCCATGTTGCCTGCCAGGCTTTCAGAACAGGTGTGCAGTCTCAATCCCGGTGTTGACCGAATGGCGTTTTCTGTGTTTTTTACCATGACTGCCGATGGTGAAGTTCGCAAGCATGAGTTTCATAAAACGGTCATTCACTCCAAACGCCGCTTTGCCTACGAAGATGTGGAGGAGATTCTGAAGCAGGGTAAAGGCGATTATGTTGCAGAGCTTCAGTTGCTGGACCGTCTCAGTGTTATTCTGCGTGAAAAACGATTTAAGCATGGCGGGCTCGATTTTGAAACCGAAGAGGTGCGTTTCAAACTGGGCAATAAAGGCGAACCCCTTGAAGTCATTAAAAAAGAGCGTCTTGGAAGCCATCGTCTCATTGAAGAGTTTATGCTGCTTGCCAATCGCAAGGTGGCCAAATACCTTACCAAAACGTTCAAGGAAAACAAGAAAGAACCCCAACCGGTTATCTATAGGGTTCATGACTTTCCTCAGCAGGAAAAGGTGCTGATTCTTGCCAATTTTGTGAAAAGACTTGGTTTTGATCTCAAACTGAACCGCGGGAAGGAAGGTCCTATTGTTTCAGCGACTGTTCTCCGGCATTTGCTGCAGGAGGTGAAGGGTACCAATGTCGAGTTTCTGGTCAATGAGCTTGTGCTTCGTTCAATGTCAAAGGCCGTGTATACCGGCGACAACGCAGGACATTATGGTCTGGGTTTTGAGCACTACACTCATTTCACCTCTCCGATTCGGCGTTATCCTGATTTGATCGTGCACCGTCTGCTTTTTGAATATGAAGCCCTTCGGAAAAAACGAAAAAAAATATCCGCTGCCCGATTAGCGGAATTAACCGAAAAGATCCGGACAGTCTGTCAGATATCCAACGAACGGGAAAAAAGCGCCGTCGAGGCCGAGCGGGAATCAATCAAGCTCAAGCAGGTAGAATATATGGATTCTCATGTCGGCAAGGTTTATGCGGGTATTATTTCCGGTGCCACCGATTACGGAATCTATGTGCGAATGGTTGATTTTGCCATTGAAGGCATGGTGCACATGCGTAATCTCACTGACGACTATTATGAGTATGATGAAGCCACCTATTCTCTCGTTGGAAAACGGCGCAAGAAACGTCTGCAGATCGGCCAAAGGGTGAAGGTCAAAGTGAACAGTGTGGATTTGCAGCGCCGCACCATCGATCTGGTTCTGGAGTAGACGTTGCTGTTCAGGCCAGGCCGGCAAGAGTCAGAAAATTATGCATAAGTCTCAGACCTGTTACGGTATATTCTGTACGGAGAGCATCAAACTGATGGATCAGGGTGTTGCGCTCCATACGTTTCAGGTCACTGTCGATGGATATCCATTCTGAAAACATGGTATTGGTCATTTCAAAATGGCATTGCAGTCCATAAGCATTTTTTCCGACTTTCACAGCCTGATTTCTGCAGCCTTGTCCCGTGGCAAGAAGTTCCATTCCGGATGATGCAAGTTCAACCGTCTCTCCGTGAAGCTGGAACACCGGAAAACTGTTGTCCAGTCCAGCAAAAAGCGGATCTTCTTTGCCGGAACGGGTAAGTTCTATACGATAAGCGTTATCCTCTCTGTCAACAAATCCGGTCTCCTTGATCTTACATTTCACCACGTTTCCTCCGCCAGCCTTCACCAGCAGCTGCATACCGAGGCAGATACCAAGATAAGGTACTCCTTCCTGCAATGCCCGCTCTATTTGCTGAAGTTGAAGCAGCATGGAAGGGGTTTCATCGTTGGCACTCTGGGGGCCGCCGAGAACAACAAGAGCACTGAACATAGAGGGGTCGGGGAATGACTCTCCAGTCGAAAGATCAAGAGACGTTGATGCAACACCACGTTCAAGAAGCACGGTTTCAAGAAGCCCGGGGCCTTCATGGGTAATGTTTTTAACGATCAGTATTGTTTTTTTCATGAGGCCATTGGCTTTACTGTCGAGCAAGGTTTTGCAGTTCTTGCACAGTTTCTGCATACACAGCTTTAAAGATCTGTATCCATAACTTGTTTTCAGGCCATTTGCCTTGGTGTGAAACCGCGTTAAGGTATCTGGAAAGCACATACATTTTATTGGCGCCGATACTTCCTGTGGAGCCTTTAAGGGTGTGCAGTATCTGGTCATATTGTTTCATATCTTTTCTGACATCAGCATCGGTAAGTTCATCAATCAGTTTGTCAGTATCGGTGATGAACGTCTCGAAAAGACTTGCAATCAATTCCTCACCGCCTATCTCTTTGAGGCTGTTGATGGTTGAAAGGTCTAAAACTTTTTCATGCGCAATACTTTCCCAGAACTTTGCTTCATTTTGTTCCGGTACATAGGGATTTTGGCTGTTCATAGTTTTGTTTCGGTAGGTATGGTTTTTCAGCATCACGGCAATGGCTGATACAAGTTCATCTTTGAATACAGGTTTTCCGAGATGATAGTTCATGCCGGCTTCTTGTAGTTCAAGCGAGCTTTGTTCATCAGTATTGCCAGTCAGGCCTATGATTGGAATAGTGTTGAATGCACAGAATCGAGTGAAATCTTTTCCGCTTCGTATTGCTTTTGCTGCTTCAATGCCGTTCATAACCGGCATTTCCACATCCATCAGTATGAGATCAAAATCATCTTTTTCAAGAGCATTGATAGCTTCTCTTCCATTGATCGCCTGTTCAATATTGCACCCATAATGTTTAAGCACCATACTCATGAATTTTCTGCTTGTCTCATTATCGTCAACAAGGAGAATGCGTTTGCCATCAATAATCTCATTCTGATCGTTGTTGATGAATGCTAATTCCGAAAAAAAGTACTTTTCAATGGTATTTTTGACATCAGTTCTTCTTATTGGTTTTGAAAGCACTTCATTCATGCCGCATTTTTTCCCTCTGACTGCCGCATCAGCTTCCGGCAGTGAGGTTATACCGATGATCGGTACCTGTAGATAATGAAAAGCCAGGGACGGATCAATATCCTGAGCTGAGCGAATAAATTTTACAACATTATCTCCATTCAGTAAGGGCATTTCAAAATCCATAAAAATAAGGTCATACCGATTTTCTGAAAGTAATGCCATAGCCTGCTTGCCGTTTTCAGCCTGATCATACTGGCAGGCCATTTCCGATAAGTATTTTGCAAGAATCAGTCGATTGCTGATTTGATCATCGGTGATAAGGATCCTTTTTTTTCTGAGGATTTTATTCTTTATTTCCTGTGTTTTTTTTGACTCATATATCGGCAAGGTAATGGTGAACTCCGTCCACTCTCCCTCCTTCGAGTTACAGACAATGCTTCCGCCGAATGAATCGATAACTCTTCTGCAGAATGACAAACCAAGGCCGTTTCCCTCTTTCTTATTCGATGTATAGAAGTGTTCAAATATCAGCTCTCTTTTGTTTTTCGATACACCGGGCCCCGTATCCCTGATCCGGATAATGTTAGCCGACGGTATTGAGTCTGATGTTATTGCTATACAGAAGCCGGGATCAGTTTTGTAGTAAAGAGAGTTTTTCAAAAGATTAAAAAGTACGTAGTAAAACAGATCTCGATCACCGAAAAAATCAAAATTCCGGATAGTATTGATGCTCACCAATGTTTTGTCTGCTGGATCGTCGAAGGGAAAACTGTTCACTGCTGCATTAATTGCATCGGAGGCTCTTAGACGGATAAAGCCCTTGGTAGCGACTTCGCCTCCCTGCATGCTGGTCAGGATTGAATCAATGATTTTGTTGGCCCTGTTCAGAATGTTTGAACTCTCTTCAATGACATGATGAATGCTGATCAGGCCGGAATTGGTGATCGAATACGTTTCAGCTCCAATATCGCTACTGGGTTTTTCGGGGAGCTTGGCATGTACCGAAGCTATAGCGTTGGAAATGGCGTTGAGCGGATTTCTCATTTCATGGGCGATGCTGCCGCTCAGGCTTTTCAAAAGAGATATCTTTGATTTTTGAGCACTCTGTTTTCTATGACTGACAATAATACCTCCAATCAGTGCAAAACAATAGGTTGGAATGTACTCCCATTGAAAATAGGTATATGAAACATGCCCATCGAGGTAGAGTACCGCTCCATAAGCTATGGCAAAGCCAACAGCAGAGATGACGCAGATAAGCAGCCAGTCATAAATTAAAAGAATGAGTAAGAGCAAGCCTCCCATTGATGACATTGCCCAGGTCAATGACCACTCGTTTTTAAGCAGCATAAAATAGAAAAAGAAAGGAAGAAGTAATGGTACAGAAAAAACAAAGTATAACGGAAAAAGTGCTTTAATTTTTTTGGCGAGAAATGGATGCAAGAGCCATGGTAGACTTATGACGGCCTCAATACAACGGAGTAAAAGATTTTCATAGGGTTGAGGCAATAACGTTTTCCATACAATATAAAAGAGCGGATATCCTACAGTAGCGAACAATCCTATAATCGGCAGATTTGGTTCAGCCTGCTCTACGATGTCTAAAACTTTTTGATAAAATTTCTGAATGTTTTTTTCAAAAAGCTTCATGATAAATCCTTTGCTTTTTTACAACAATAACACATCTTATCAATTTGTTTCCCTTATGACATAAAACAGTAAGAGACGAAATTCAGTTCTCAACAAACAAAAAGCCTTTTCAAGTAATTTATGGAACTGAGGAAGTAAAATCCTATACCGCAGTCATTCAGTACAGACAAAAACTTACAGATCATTATAAGCAATTGTCAGGATTTCCAGCAGTCAGGGGGCTTTCCTTCTTTCAACCATGGCAACCCATGTCATCGGCAAACTTGAGGAGCACCATACGTTAAGATACACTGCTCAACCAGAACAGCTGAAAATGCTGAAATTTCAAGACGAGAGATACAGCGGATAAGCGTTATTGAACAGAAATGATTTTTTAAGGGAATTTTAATCTTTCGTTAACCATCCTTTAAGGAATCTTAATGTATTCTTAAGAAGAATATATTTCAATGCGTTATCTGTTGGTATTTCACGGTAAAGTCATGCAAGGTTGCAATAAATAGTGACGTTGCTGTGTGTATTCTGTCTTGTGTATAAACAAATGTTAATTATGAGAGTATTGTTGATATTTTTATTCAGATAGCTTGAACTTTTATTATTCTGCCGATTACAGAATTGTGTTGGAATGTTTTGTGTGTTGCAGTTTAGCACTATTCCTGTAGCGGCAGATTATTTTATTGACGATCAGGTTTTTTGGATAAATTCAGCAAATTAATATTAATTATTTATAAATATTGAGAAATTATGAGATCAAGAATTTTAACAATATCATTTATTCTTGTTATGATTGTTTTTAACGGCAATCAGCAAGTCAATGCGGAAGAAACAAATAAAATTCAAGAAAATAATCATCATCTCAGTCATCAAGAGATTGATGTAAAGACAATCATTGATAAAAAGTATAATGTTTCGATAGGTAAGAAAAAATACGAAACAGCAGGCTGTTCCGGGTGTCATGATAATGGTATTTTGGGCGCGCCAAAACCTGGCCAGAAAGAATTATGGACATCACGCATTGTTAAAGGATGGGGAGCGATTGTTAAAAACGCCGTTTCGGGTTTTAATAAGATGCCGCCCAAAGGCGGTAACGAATCAATCAGTGATATCGATATAGAAAATATTGTTGCTTATATGATATCCTGAACGTATCGACTCTGTAGAGTTATACATGTTTTTTATTGCAATTAAAGTGACTATTTATTTAACCCTGTTATTTTCTTCATCATAAAACGGAATATTCTTATGCACGTCAAAAAAATGCGAACTTTTCTAATTTCTATCGGAGCGTTGGCTCCTCTTTTATCTTCAGTGCCACAGGAGGCATCAGCCACACCTGTCTATGCACGTCAAACAGGCTTTTCTTGTGCTGCATGCCATTTCGAACAATTTCCCCTCCTGAATGCTTTTGGCCGTAGTTTTAAAGCTAATGGATATATTGATTCAGGACTTGGAAAACAGGGCAAAATTGAGGATGATAATCTTTCACTTCCATCGACGCTGAATACTTCATTTGTCAGCAAACTCCGCTATCAGAAAACAAATGGCGATGCAAAAACCGTCGATGCCGGGCCAACGAATTATGGTAATATCTCGTTTCCGGATGAGGCTTTTCTTACTATAGGCGGAAGGGTTTCAAAGAATGTTGGTTTTCAGGTAGGACTTTCAGTTGTTCCTGATGATGTGACTTCAGGAAAAATTTTGTCTGACTTTAAAATGCCGATTTCGACAAAACTCGATGACTTCACGCTGAGTGCTATTCCATTTACAACATCTGCACAAGGTCCTGCGTATGGTTTTGAGTTGTTGAATACCGGTGCAGTTGAGTTTGCTCGTGCATTTGAAAATGCAGAAGAGACTTCTGCACAGCAATATTTGGGCACAGCTCATGAAGCTTCAGGCGTCGCTTTAGTTGTTTACCACAAGTATGGTTACATAAATTATACTCCCTATGTTATGAACCAGGGTAATTTTGGAATAAAACAGCCGCTGAATTACATCAGAGCAGTCGTTACGCCGAAAGCAGGCGAGTGGGATCTTGCTGCAGGTGTCCAGATATGGACCGGAGAATCAAAAGTCAAAATAGTGGACAATGCAACGTCTACATTCACGACAAGGGATGAATATGCAAATGCGTGGGCTGTAGATATGCAAGGTCAGGGAAAAATAGGCAACCTTCCGTTAGGCCTCTATGCAACCTATGGCAAAGCAGGAAAAACTGCTGATCCTCTCGATCCCAATACCTACAATCCGAGTACCATTGGGGATAAAAAAGTATGGACGGTCTCTGGTATGCTTGGAGTTATTCCAGATAAGCTTGCCCTCGGTGTTGGATACAGAAAAGCAAATACAGGATCAGAGTTACCAGATTCTGATAATGCTGTGACTCTCGGTCTGGCCTATATGCCGGCCAGAAATATCCAGTTTCAATTGAACCAGAGTTTCTATTCGGGTGATACCCATACGAGTGATGTTGGCAAAAATCTTACAACTCTTGTTCTCTACAGCGCATTTTAATGCATCCTGCATCACCCCTGCTCATCCCATCCAGAGTAAACTTCTTTCTGGGTGGGTTTGGGAGGTTATTTGTCCAGAAATAATGAAATACCGACAATACCCTTCAATCTATCCGGAATAAGACCGAATTCCGTAACATTTTTCCCCCAGAACTTTTCCATACAGTAATAGACTTCATAACTCTTCGACCCGGTATATTTTGGCTTAATAACAAACAGACCGCTTCTGTCTGCAAGACTTAAGAAACTGTACATTTCAAGGGATATTGAATGTGTCACGTTGGGATGATATAACCGACCGAAGAGATAATGTTGACGCAGAGGTGTTGAAAAATTCAGTGCGGATTCCTGAAGCCCTGCAACTATTGGGAGTTGGTTATAAGAAGTTCCAAATTGCATATTCAGACTTTTGAGACGATTGATATACGCATTAAATTCTTCTGATGAATATCCCGAACCATGATAAAGATATTCAGCAGTCAGATTCCAGTCTCCGTAAAACGTGACCTGACCTCCAAGTAAAATGTCGTTGGCCCCCTTTTTTTTCTGTTGTAAAAAAAAAGGGTAAGCAGTTTCAGATGGGTCGAGATATAGATTAGGGTAGTTTGTATTACTCTGAGACGTGTAGAGGTATTCAGCATGGAGTTCGATCGCTTTTCCAATAGCCACTGATGTGTTAAGGCCAGAAGCCCATTGCCCTTGCTGTTCAGCTTTTCCAACAAATGCAAGATCAAATGGATCTATCAGGTTATACCATCTCAAGCCGAATCGGCTGCTGTTTATGAAAGCATTGCTTGAGCTCCAGTTAATCATGGGAAAATAAACCAGATCAAGCTCGCTGTTATTTTTGATATAGGTAAGCTGGAAAAGATCGGCGCCTTTGATTTTGTTCAGGCGGTCTTCAGGGTCCTCAGGATTTTTTAACTGAGTAATCAGATCGGTAGGGCTGTATGAGTAGCCTACCCCCCAGCGAACTTTTTTTCTGCCAACTTGAAACAAAAAAGGACCGCTCGTTGCCTGGTAATACAACTGATTAATATTGACATCGGATAATTTTTTTTCCAAAAATGATGAGTCTTTTCCATCAAGATATTCGTATCCGAGACGTATCTCTGATTCAACTGCACCACCCAATCCCTTAAAGGTGGTGTTGCCGAGAAGAAAGCCCTCGGCACGCGTTTCTGGACGCATGAGTATGTTGGAGGGGTTGAGCAGGGAGTGGCTCAGTGTGCTTTTTTCTCCTTCACCAGTCAGACGCAACGAACCGGAAAGAGGAAAACTGCTTACACTGGATTCATCTTCAGCATGAAGTTGCAAAGAGTATCCGACTGTAAGCAAAAAGAAAACAGCAAAAGATAGGGTGGCTTTTCCAGGCCGCAGCCATCGACCATGGTTGTATTGAAGAGCATCAAGCAAGTAAGATAACATGGCTGTGTTGGTTTCAGTTATGAGCTAATAAATAACCTCACTGTTAAGGGATGGGAGGTTCGATTTAAGAAAAAAACGATCAGGTGATTTTTTGACTTGCACCTTGCTGAAGGTGAGGGTTGTCACATTATCTGAACTCAGATGATCGATAAACTCAATCTTCGTGTTCATCATCTTGCCAGCCATTGGTTGATATGCAGTAAAATATAATGTTTTCATTTTTTTGCCTGATTGCAGATAAACCTCAGCTTTTCTTGGGTAAGATGTTCCTTTTTCTATATAAAGATCAATAATATGGTATGTTGCACTATTTGAACGGGCAATGAGCTTCAGAACCCAGGTTTCGTAGGTCTGCCCTTTTACTGTCAAAGTCTGCTCCCCAACCATAGTCGCATTATAATCCCTTGACCAGTTCAGTCTTGCAACATCTCCGTATGACGCTCCACCAGAAAGCTTCTGGATGGGGGTAATCCTCATGGGGTACTGGGTATTATTGACATAATACCAAAGATTATCATCGACCATCAAGAGAATGTTTCCTCGTTGTTTGACGGGCTCTATATAACTTACCAGACTTTTGAAATAATCTCTGTTAAATACTCTGAACACCTCTTGTTTTTCTTCGTTGAATTTTTCAAAGGAAAGATGAGCAACCATGATGAAATTTGGCCAGGGAGATCTTACCTCATCTGATTTTTTCAGGATTTCAGCTGCATGTATGGTGTCTGACTTATCTCCTATGGTGATGGATGCTGTACCTGCTGCTCGACTATCCTCTCTTGCAACAAGCGACAACAGCAGGAAAACAGAAAGAATGATCCGAAAAAAAAAGTTACACATGGGTTAAAGAATTTACAATTGAGATTTTTCTGATTTTAACAAACGTCAGTAATCCTGAAAATGTGGTTGATACCATGACAAGCAGCGAAATCCAGGGAAGAAATTCAACAGCAGAAAATATATTGAGTTCGTATGATGATGTCATACCTGGTGGTGGTGGCATCATAAATCCTGAATTATTGATAATCCATGAAAAAATATATTTAAGAGCAATACCAGCCACTACGCTTAACACTCCTATAAAAAACCCTTCAAAAAGAAACATAAGAATGATCCAGATGTTGGAAATTCCAATTGCCTTGAGTGTCCCAATCTCTTTTACCCTTTCCATCGTTGCCATCAGCATTGTATTGGTGCAGCTTAAAAAAACAATGACAACAATGATAATACCGGAAAAACTGAAGATGATACGATACGCGTCGATGACGGAATTGTAGTATTCAGCAAGATTATTCCAGGGTATAACTGAAAAAAGTGGTTTCGCGCTTGAACCGTTGAGCTTTTTTGACAAAAGAGGTCTGACCGCATCTGTGTTCTCTGTTTTGTTGAGTATGACAACTATTTTTGAGACTTTTTCAGTCTGCATCAGGCTTTGAGCTGTTTTGATATTGGTGACGAGATAGTAGCGGTTTATTGACTTTATGGTGTTTTGAACAATACCAGCAACCGTAACATCGACAACATTGACAGCACCATCAACAGTTGTGGACATCAGCATCAGACCAGAACCTTTTTTAACATTCAGAGCCTTTGCCATTTCTTCGCCAAGCAGAACGCCGTTGGGAGCTGTGTTTTTAAGTTGTGTGAATGATGAATCGGCCCTTACTGCCTTTGAAGACATATTGTCAAGCGCATACCAGTACTCAATAAGTTTTGATTCTTTTACAGGGTCAACACCCATTCCCAAAAATGAAATTGATTTCTCTCCGTTGGAAATAAGTCCGTTAAACTCTACCCGCGGTATTGTGAAGGATACATTTCCTGTCGATTCAATATTGGACTGGAGCTTATCGTTGACTTCAATACCAAATTCGAGAGGGTAACGTTCTTCCTTCTGTAAAGCATCCTGCATAAAAACCTGGAGGTGACCTGTACCTCCGCTGGCAGTAAAACCTTTACAAATTGTCATTTCCCGGAGACCGAAAAATGTAAATTCCATATATCCGGCAATAATCGCAAGCGCTGCAAAACCTGATGCCGACACCAGAACAGTAATAAAAGTTCTTCGGCTATTGCGAAAAAGGTTTCTAAGCGCAATATTAATAAGTTTTATAATGGTCATACCTTATAAAAAATCAGGATCTGGTTTGTTTTCTCTTTTTCTCAGTTCAGCTGTATCACACAAACCTTCCTGTAGCTTGAAGTGAACGACAACATTTTTTTAGTCTATGAAACCATCCTCATGTCTGAACGGGTGAATGTTCAGTATCTACTGATACTCTTCCGTCAAGAATATGAACGACACTTTTAATCCGATCAAGCACGACCGAATCATGTGAAGAGATAACCAGTGTGCTTTTTTTCTGCTGGTTCAGATTCAAGAGAAGATCAAGAATTCCTTCCCCGGTTTTACTGTCAAGATTCGCTGTAGGTTCATCGGCCAGGACAATCGATGGCTGGCCAGCTAAAGCTCGTGCAATAGCTACTCTCTGTTGCTGTCCTCCAGACATCTCTCTAGGGTAGTGTTTTTTCCTGTCCTGAAGTCCAACTTCATCCAGTACTTCATGAACTCGTTCACTGATAGCCTTTTTTTCTAAACCTTTAAACAGAAGCGGAAGCTCAACATTTTCGTAAGCCGTAAGCACTGGAATTAAATTAAACGATTGGAACACAAAGCCGATTTTATTGAGTCTTAGAGGAGCCAATTGTTCAAGGCTCATCGATGATGTATCAATTCCATCGATAATGATGTTTCCCTTATCCTGTTTATCAATGCAGCCGAGAAGATGAAGAAGAGTTGATTTACCGCTTCCCGAAAGACCAACAAGCACAACGATATCGCCGCGACAGAGAGAGAGATTGACTCTGTCCAGCGCGGTTACACGAGCAGCCCCATTGCCATAATATTTTGATACATCAACCAGCTTTGCTATAACGGTGTTCTTCATTTGCAGTGCATTCTTCTCTTTCCATTGCTGGCGGTTAGGCCAATAATCCTTTGCCTCCATCAATAACGATAGTCTGTCCTACTATCTGGGCCGCGGCATCAGTTGTAAGGAATGTTACAACTTCAGCAACCTGCGCTGGGGTTGTCAGTATTCCTGAAGGAGTATATTCAAGGGTTATGTTCAAAAGTTTTTCAAGCTCCGGCACCTCCTTTACAACGTCAGTCATGACCAGACCCGGGCAGACAAGGTTCACCACAATCCCTTCAGGAGCAAGCTCACGGGCATAGTGACGAAACAAAGCCTCCATAGCACCTTTTGTTGAGCCGACTGCTGCATAGTTGGGAATAACATGAGTACCCCCGGGTGAAGTGATCCCGATGATCCTGCCTCCTCTTCCCATTTTTCCAATAAGCTCTCTGGTCAACTTGTGCACCGCAAAGAAGTTGATTTCAAATGTCCATTTCAATTGTTTTTCAGAAAGTTCCATTGCTTTTCGGTGTACTCCGCTTGCTGCAGAGTGTACCAGAATATCAATGTGATCACAGGCTTGATGAAGCTGTTGCACCGTATGGCTATAACTCTCTTCATGAGAGAGGTCACCTCTTATTGTGGTAATATGCAACCCTCTTGATTCAGCTTCTTTTTCCAGTGACTCGGCATTTTTACGACTTCTTGCATAAAGAGCGAAAACATTGGCTCCGCATGCAGCAAGGGCAAGCGAAACAGCTCTGCCGATACCTCTTGTTCCGCCGGTCACCACCGCTGTTTTGTCCTGCAAATGGTTCATATTCCGCAGTCTCCTAAAGAACTTCCTCCGTCAACGGTTAAGAGTGTGCCAGTGATGTAACGAGCGTCATCGGAACACAGAAAAGCGATAAGGGGCCCTATATCACTTGGTTCCCCGATAAAACCAACAGGGATGTGCCTGCCGATTTCCTTGCCCGAAGCATTTTCCAGATAGTTTACAATATGCGATGTCATGGGAGTTTTTATCAGTCCGGGGGCAACTGAATTGACGGTAATACCGCGGTGGGCAACTTCCAAGGCTAATGTTTTCGTAAAACCGATGATCCCTGCTTTCGCTGCGGCATAGTTTACCTGCCCACGTTTTGCATAGAATCCGCTTATTGAGCTGAGATTGATAATTCTGCCATACCGTTTTCCATACATTGATTTCAAGGCCAGCTGGCACATCGCCATCGTAACGATAAGATGTTCCTGAATAAGCTGTTGATGAATCGAAAAATCAGTCTGTAAAAAAAAACCGTCTTTAATCTTTCCTGATGAATTAATCAGTATTTCAGGCGGTTTTCCAAAAGAGTGAACAACATTATCAAAAAGCGTTTTAGCATCATCATAGCCTGCAAGATGTTGTGAAAACAGCTCGACTCTGCATCCTTCATGTTCAAGCAATGCTTCTTTTGCTTTCTGAGCCCGTTCATGATTGGAAGCATAACCAAGCGCCAGATCACAGCTCCCAGCCAATGCTTTTGCAGCGCCAAAACCAATACCTGATGTTCCGCCTGTAATCAAGGCAAGACGTTTTTCCATCAATCAGATTGTTTCTTTTTTAAATACCAGGCATGCGTTTTGACCTCCAAAACCAAAACTGTTACTGAGAACATAATCCATCGTTACCTCTCTGCTTCCTTCCGTTACATAATCGAGGTCACATTCCGGATCGGGGTCGGTCAGATTAATTGTAGGGGCAACTTTTTGCCGCTTTAGCATAAGAATGCAGGCTATAGCTTCAACCGCGCCAGCCGCAACTGTTGAGTGGCCAATCTGTGATTTCAATGAACTTACTGGAATTCGGCAAGCATCTTCACCAAATACTTTTTTTATAGCTTGTGTCTCAAGTCGATCATTGAGCAGCGTCGATGTGCCATGAGCGTTGATATACCCGATCGCTTTTTTATCGATGCCTGCATCAAGAACAGCGTCCTCCATCGCTTTGACAACACAGAGATTATCGTCCCTGCCATCAGTCAGGCGATATGAGTCCGAGTTGAAGGCATAACCACATACTTCTGCAAGTATTTCCGCATTGCGTTCTTCAGCCGCCTCTCTTGTTTCAAGGAGCAGTATCGCAGCCGCTTCACCTTTAACAAAACCGGATCTGCTTTTAGAAAATGGTCTGCTTGCGGTATGGGCTGGAACATCATCGGTCGTCAGTGTATGAAGAAGATGAAAATTCATTAACTGACTTTCCCATCCTCCTGCGTCAACAGCGCTTACAAGACATCGTTTCATCCGTCCGGATTTCAGATAGTGGTAGCCCAGACCGATTATCTGACTTCCAGCCGCACATGCTGAATTAACACAGATCTGGTTTTCGGGCGGGATAATTCCATGGCCTCTTTTATGAAGCTGATCACTAATAATTTCCACAATCCATTCAGCCTTGAGCTCATCCCAAAACAAGGAGTCCGGAGCATAATTCTTAAGCGAATCGAGTACAATATCAAAATAAATGCCTCCAGGGGTTGCCTGCACAATGCCATCAATCGGCAAATTTGCAGGAAGATATTCAAGAATCTGTTGTAAAGAGTGGAGTAAATATCTTCCGCCGTTTGTGTGAGCAGCAGGATTTATTCCGAGCTCCTTTGCTGATGCAATCGTTGTATTGTCAACGACTCCTCCGAAAGGAACGGGAAAGTTTTTTCCTACAAGAGATCCCCTTATATCGATAATCCCTGAGTCCCCGGCAAACATGCGTTGTTCGAATTCAGGTATTGAAGAACCGATGGGGGAAACGATACCGTAACCAGTAACAACGACATCAGGCATGGTTATGCATTCTCCTTGTTTTGCTGGCGTGCCTGTATGATGTAATCGAAAACATCACCTACGGAAATATCGGTGATATCGGCACCTTTCTTTTCGGTGATATAGTGCATTGCCTCGTTAAAATCAAGGGCAATTCCAGTTCGCTGCTCAATTTCATAACTGATATCAAGAAAATCAATGCTCTCAGCATCAAGGTCAGCCTTAAACATACTTTCCTTCTTGATTTGAACTTCTGGTGCGTTCAGCACAACGCGAATTGATTCCTCAATTTTGTCGAACAGCTCTTTTTCCGATAACATTTATTCCCCCTTATTTTGTGTTTGAGTGATGATCTGGTGACTGATGCCGTAATATGACTCCGTAGCATTATAGTCAAAATTCTTCCAGTCAGAGTATGTGCCGTCAGCAGTCAACAAAAGCGCAGCAGCACCCTCACAAAGGACTCGGTCTTGTAACGGTTGCCGACTTATGCGCTCAAGAATCATTGGATTTTCAAAACTGAATGCGCTGCAAACGAGAGCAGCATCAACCCTGCCCTCATGAAGATCCATTTCAGCCTGCTCAAGGGCATGCATGCTGCCGTAAGAAGAGCTGTTGTAGACATTGAGCGGTCCCAGAATGCCAAGAAATATTCCCATCTGTGCTGCAGCCAGATTGGGCAACTGCATAAGAAACATTTTAGGATTACGAAGCTTTTTGTATTGTTCCGCAAAGTCCTCCTGCGAAACATCAATCATTTCATGCGTGGATTTGAGATCTACAGGCCCATTTTCAAGAGCTGCATATATTCCGACACAAAAGGGAGATGTATCAAGAAAAGGCTTTATGACCAACTGACCATCAAGACAAACAAGCGACAGGAGAACGCCAGCCCTGCTCATTGAGCGATAAACCTTCCGGTCAGGAAGCGGTGCTTTACTCTCTTCTAAAGCAAGAGATTTTGTCATTGGAATCCTTAGTGATTCCCCGTAATACTCTGAGGTATAAGGTTTTGCTATGACATCAGTGCCTGGAACAAGCGTAGAACTCCATAGAATTTTGCTCATATTCCTTCAGTGGTTGTGATTCCTGAAACAGAATTGCCTACAGCATGGAAACGCATTTTCTCAGGAATAGGTATATAACCAAACATCACCTCTGCCGAAGAGATATGAATTCCATCAACTTCAATCCGGCCGACTGCCGTGGCAAATGATTGACGAGTTGCTACCTCAGTATAAACAAAAGCTTTATCGCCAGGCTCAATCGCTTTTCTAAACTTTGCGCTCTTTACTGAAGTAAGTACGGGAAGAAAAAGTGGGGAGGTGGCCATAATGCACTTGCCGGCGAGTTGAGCGATCATTTCAATCTGCAACACACCTGGAACAATGGGATATTCAGGAAAGTGATCCATAAAAAATAACTCGGAACGCGAGAAACACTTGACACCAACAGCTCTTTTTCCCGCCTCCATTTCCAGAATTTTATCAATCAATAACCACCGCATGTACTGTAAGGCTTAGTAAAATTTACAAATAATCTTGAAAAACTGAAACTCCTTGTGACCCAGGCACTAAGGAAATGAAATCATTGCTACCGAAGCCGCATACCGTTTGTCATGCGTGAGTGAAATTTTGATAGATGCATTTTTCAGAGTGCTTGAATTATCGACTACTCTGACATAGGGTTTTCCATTCAAAGCGTTGAGTATTTCAACGCTATGCCAACTGAATTTTTTGCTGATACCGCACCCCAGTGCTTTAGAAAGAGCTTCTTTAGCTGCAAACCTTGCTGCAACGCTTTGAATCATATCACCTTTTTTTCTGCAACTGGCAATTTCTTCTTCCGTAAGGATTTTGAACAGAAACCTATCACCATACCGCTCATACGATACCCTGATACGATCAACGTCAACGATATCCACCCCGATATCCTGCACTCCTGACATAGCTGTTGATCGTTATACTGGTTAAAATGCCTTATTTTTACTGTTATCAGCAAGTGTCAAAGGATGCCGTTTAAAATGTCAGTACCATGACATCATTTCCTGTGACTACCACCGCAATATATATATAATATAGACTTAACGAACTATTAAAATTCTTTAAACCAAAGTTCCTTGACTATTGTGCTTATAACCTCTTGATCGGCACCGGTCGCCACATCACCTTGCTGGATTCCGCTCGTTCCATGGTAAGACACTCTGCACTGTCTCGATGATGACGAATTGCTCAACGTAGTTATAAGATAGAAAAGTTATTGTTTACAATATAAACGAAATAGTATTCGGAAAATAGAGTTATGCGATTTCGTATTACTATCAGTTCCTCCGATTGTTGTGGTCATATCAGCTTTATAGAGTGGTGGAGTTATTCCACTGAGTCCTAAACTATATATAAGGACCGGAAAGCCATAAGATTTTAGATCGGTTTCTTGAGCTATAAAACCAAGTTTTTGATATAAATAATTAGCAACAATAAATGGCTCTTCATTGGCAGTCGTCCATAATCTCAAAGATTGATATCCATGTTTTCGAGCCATATCTATTGTTGCTACCATAAGTTCTTTACCTAAACCACGGCCACGTAATTTTTCATTCAGACCAAACCAAGCAAGCCAAACTTCTTCAGGTTGATTATGTGTCGTGTATAAGCCCGTAATACCAACTGGCTGATTATCCTTCATAGCAATGAAATAATTGAGCTCACTGATTGCATCTCGATTTATTTTAGGCCAAAGCCAACGCGGTAGAAGTGATCCGGAATAACAAATCAGAATATCCATTGCTTCTTTTTTGAAAATCTTTTTAGCTACACTCCATGCAGTCAGAATATTAAACCAATTGAGTGGAGTAAGATTGATCAAAGATGTTTGCTTTTCTATGGGCATTATAGATTTTTATTTATAAAATGAATTTTTTGTCAGTTTTGTGCAAGTTCCAGAAAATTAAACCCTTAGCTATAAAAAAATTATACTTTTTCAAAAACAATACCCCCAAGAATTATGCCTTGTGCATATCCTATGCCCAAAACCTTCGTTCCTCTTGGAACATCATCAGAGTCAAGTATATCTCTGTAGATGTATGGCAAACCGGCAGATGTCATATCACCGTATTCATACATGACATTTTTACTGAAATATAATTGTTCATCTGATAAATGTAACATTTTACCTATTTTTTTTATATACTCAGCACCAGATGGCTGAATTGCAAAGACAAGCTTACTTTTCTCTTTATCATAATCAATACCCACCTTGCGGCATAGATTAACAACAAAATTCTTGAAATGCTTCTTTATAGAATAAATGTAGCTCAGTGTATTAACCTCGAGTAAAAAAACAGGGGAAGCTGTACTGACTTTCGAGCAATCAATTGTATTGGGAATTAATTGCTGACTGAAAGATAATATTTTTAACCCGTTCAAGCCATTATGTATAATTGAGCTTTGAGGACGCACGGAGTAACGAATAAATCCATCACTGAACTCAGAAAGAAATATTACATTCATTGGGTCGTATTTACCAATATCCATATGAGCGCTATTCACTTCCGTATGAACAATATCAATTCTTGATTTATTTTTCTCAAAGTCATTATACATCGATGATTTCAAAAAATCATGTCCCATTCTGATTGCCTGCAATGAAGCGTTACAACCACGGTGATAACAGTTCGAAATTATCGTATCATACCATTTACGATTATTTGCCAGCGTATCTATAGGATTTGGATCGATATAACCAGTGGATGTGACATGAATAATATCATCAGGAGGTCTTGTTTCTCCTTGATAAAGAGACTCAACTAATTCAATAGATTTTTCACAAATCATTAGTATTCGCTTATTCAGATCGGCACCAGAGGGATTAGTATGTCTGTGAATTAAATCATCATACAATGAAAAATTTATATCAAAATTAACAAATTGATTATTTTCAACAAGGTTAGCTGCCAAAATATTACTATAGTCACTTGGCCCGAAAACCATACTTCTATGTTTAATACTTTTACTTGTGGCACCAAAAAGCTTAAACGCAGAATTTACTTTTTTAAAAATTTTGTTAACTTCTGTCTCTGAAGAGATCCCTGATTTAACGGCGATAGATTTTGTTACACCTAACGCTAACAGTTTCAGTGAATCATCCTGTGGTAGAGGTATTGATGATTGTACCGAAAAAAAATCTGAAAGTACAATTGCATTATCAGAGTAAACGTCCATTGAATTTAAATATTAGTTTTTTGGGGGTATTGAAGTGAACGACAACCTGTATACAAAAACTGGTGAACCTTCATCCGTGGGCTTTCTGTAAACCTTATTTGGCGTACTGCAGCCCAACGACTGATCCGGCCACTCATTGAATAGTATAAAATATTCCTTGAATTTGAGCTGTAATTCTGTCGAGCTGGAGTATTTTTTCAATAAATTTCCTCATGTTTAACACTCTTCCAGAGTAGTTCGACAAAGTATTCTACGATTGATGTAAATGAAAGATAACTTTGGCGAAATAATCGCGATGTGCTTTCTTTTTTTTGCTTTTTTGATCGAACCCGTCGGCCAATTTTTTCTGTTATTAAACGAAAAGGGCCACCTCTTCAGGCGGCCCTTGTTGACAATAAGCTAAAATCCGAACCTCAAACCAACCAGAACGGAGCTGATTGCCGGAGTATATTTGATCACATTTCCGTTAGTAACATCGTTCAGCACAAAATACCGATACCGCGCATCAATCGAAATTTTATTGTTAATCGGAATTGCGAAACCGGCGCCGAGTTGATACGCTAATTTTGTAGAGCCTTCCCAGTTATACTGATATCCTCCCGTGAAAAAATCAGTGAGAGTTATCCTGCCTGCTCCTATTCCTGCAGTAACGTAAGGTTGAATGCCCTCGGTGTAAAAATCATAATAGCAGTTTGCTAAAAGTGACAGTATTTCCCACTTTCCATTCAGGCCGGTTAAGTTTAAATCTCTCGTTTGATAACCGAATTCACCTTCAAGTCTGACATTTTCTGATCTGGAGCCAAGAGCAGCCAGTACACTCACGCCTTTCTTGAGAGGGAGTTTTATGACGATGTGGTCATTGGTGTCCTTGATGTTAAGATCGTTAGATAACGTCCATCCAACATTGCCACTGACATAAGAATCGTATGCATAGGCTGGAGCTGTAGAGATTCCGAAGGAAAGAAGAGCACAAAAAAGAAGAAGAAGCTTTTTCATTGTTCAATATGTTAATGGGTGGTTGAAAAAAACTTGAAAGCATAGCGGTCAATATTCGGTTTAAAAATAGCTAAAAACGAGTAAAGATGAAAAAGTATGTATCACCTTGACTGTTATGCGCTGTTACGTGTTCAAAAAAACACGGTTTGCTGGATGCGATCAACGATATTGTGGTCACTTCGTTATCTGATCTGGAAAACGGAAACAGAATTATTTTTGGTAATTTCATTACTATTTGTTAAATATTTTAAGTGATGTTATAAAGATAGTATTCATTTTCGAAGAAGAGGGATTATCAATCCTTCGCATTTTTTCTCTTTTCCTGTCGCCCTGTCATTAGGCTTGCCAGCCGTATATCCTTATTACACAGTTTGCATTTTCCTGCAAGTAGTTACTTGGAACCGCTTGTAAAAGGGAGTGGATGGGATTTTTCTCATCACCGATTCCCTGCAACCAACAAATCTAATAACCAAGAGATGGTTATAGAGGAATAATTCATAATTGCCGATGGTCAAGAGAACAATCCCATCAGACAACAACCAGTCAGATGACACGGTTTTTACCTTGCTTGAATCTTTTTCTGAAGAAGCCTTTCTCATGGATACGAAGGGTTTTATCATCAATTCAAATACTTTGTTTGCGGCATATTACGGCATGCATCCCCATGAATGCATTGGTGTCAATGTCTATGAATTGATGGCAACGGTGCTGAAAAATCCAGAGATCGCTGCGCATCGTAAAGAAAAGGTTGAAGAAGTTCTTCGAACCGGAAAACGAACAACGTTTGAAGATGTGAGAAACAATCATCTGCAAAGGTTCAGCATCAATCCAGTCCGATCACAGGCAGGAGAGATTACCCGATTGATTATCATCATACAGGATATTTCTGAGCAAGACCGATTAGCGGTTGAACGCAAGCATTACCAGCCAAGATTTGACTTTGCTTTAAAGGCCGCTCATGCCGGTGTCTGGGAGTGGAACTTGAAAACCAATGATCTTGTCTGGTCAAATGAGTTATGGTCGTTATGCGGGTTGGAACAGAGCAATGAAAAACCAACGATCAAGCTTTGGGCAAGTACGCTCCATCCTGACGATAAGGAGATGGCAATGCAGACACTTACAACAGCCACCAGCAATAAGGCAGAGTTAAATATCGAATATCGTGTCTGCCATCCCGACGGTACAGTTCACTGGCTCACATCACGAGGCATGCCGATGCATGACATTCATAGACAAGTGACGCGTTATATCGGAACAATCATTGATATCACCGAACGCAAACAGACGGAATTAGCGCTCATCGAGAGTAAAAAGAGAATGACTTTTGCCCTGGAAGCCACCAACTCCGGAGTATGGGAATGGGATGTAACCTCTGATAAAGTCACCTGGACAGATAATGTATGGAAATTATATGGATTGGAACCGAACAGCAAACCCTCAACACACCAACTTTGTGAAAGCAATATTTACCCTGACGATCGCGATGTAATATTCGAAAAAGTTATGGCGGCAGCAAGCAAAGAGATCGAGATAAATGTCGAATACCGTGTCTGCCACCGGGACGGTTCCATTCACTGGCTTATGTGTCGAGGATTGCCGACATACCATGCTGACGGCCGTTTGAAATGTTACATCGGAACCGTTACGGATATTACGAGCCGAAAAGAGTTACTGAACGACCTTGTCGACAGTAAGACGATGCTTACCCAGGCATTGGAGTCTGCTCGTGCCGGTGTCTGGGAATGGAGCCTGAATACAGGCGCAAACATCTGGTCGGACGAGACATGGCGGTTATATGGACTGGAAAAGGGGAGCCGGACACCATCTTTCGAACTTTGGATGAGTACCATTCATCCTGATGATCGCGATACGGCACTCCATGCTGTTACGAAGGCAGCTGACAATGAAAGTGAGCTTAATGTCGAATATCGCATCTATTCTCCTAACGGTTCTCTCCGTTGGCTGATGTCTCGCGGCAAACCCTTATATGACCAGTTTGGAAAAGCTGAACGATATATCGGGACAATTATCGACATCACTGAAAGAAAAAAAATAGAAGAACAGTATAGAAAAAGCAGGGAACACCTGGATTTCGTTCTGGAAAAAAGTCATGTCGGAGTATGGGATTTTAATCTTCGAGATGGCACCACAGTGATTTCGTTTGAACATGCCCGTATTTTCGGTTACGAAACAATGCCGCCCGTTTGGTCACTTCAGATGTTTTTCGATCACATCATTCCAGAAGATCGCGATGGAATAGAGGCTATCATCAGGAACTCCATAGAAAAACAGAACCAGTATTCTTTCGAGTGCCGGATTCACGATGCAAAAGGGGAGGTGCGGTGGATTTGGGTTGCCGGTGCTTTCAAGACTGGACAATATGGTGAATCAAGCCATGTTGTAGGTGTTATACGGGATATCACCGAACGCAAAAAGGCAGAGCAAGAGATTATTGAGGGCAAATCGAAACTGGAAGCGGCGCTGGCAAGCATGAGTGATGCCGTTTTCATTTCTGATATTGAGGCAAATCTCAAAGAGTTTAATGCTGCTTATGCAACATTTCACCGATTCAGGAACCAATCTGAATGTGTAAAAAATTTGGCAGAGTACCCTGAAATTTTTGATCTGTTCATGCACCATGGCGAATTGGTACCCGTTAACGGGTGGCCGGTTTCCCGAGCGCTTCATGGTGAAATTGCTACAAATGCCGAATACACGTTGCATCGAAAAGATACGGACGAAACATGGACAGGGAGCTATAGCTTCGCCCCCATCCGAGAACAAAATGGTGATATTACAGGATCGGTCATTGTCGTTCGTGACGTCACCGAACAAAAACTGCTTCAGAAAACAATCAGGGAGAGTGAACTCAAATTCAGAACTATCTTTGCTTGTTCCCCTGTTGCTATCGCTATCAGAGATGTGCTGGATGGTACGTTATTTGACGTCAATTATTCGTGGGAGAGAATCTTCGGGTATACAAAAGAAGAGGTCATAGGACGCAGTGTAAAAGAGCTCGATATCTACTTAAAAAGCGAAGATTATGAACATAATGTCACTGCTCTCCATGAACATGGGCAAATTTTAAACAAACCCATGCAATTTCGAAAAAAATCCGGAGAGATCATTCACGTGCTTTTTTCCGGAGAGCTTATAACTTATAACGACAAGGCCTGTATTCTGGTGATGATAACGGACATCACCTTGCAGGAGTTACAACAGCTCAGCATAGAGCGGTTGGAGCAGATTGTCGCTGAGCGCACCGGGCAGCTTAAGGAGGAGGTGAAGCGCCTGAACAGCTTTTTACACATGATTTCGCATGAATACAGAACGCCTCTGGCCATTATACGTGGCAACCTTGACCTCATCGAGCTGAAAAATAAGCATCATAACTGTGTGAACCCGGCTGAAATGACCAAAATACGACGCGCTATCGACCGGCTGGTAGAGGTTATGGAAGAGTCTATGCATGAAAATCGTTTTTTTAAATCCAGGACGGAATTGTTATTAAAGCCTTTTCAGCTTGCTCCCGTTGTTTCTTCACAGGTAGAATCTTTTCTTTCGTTATGGCCTGATCGAGCTATGCACTATTCAGCAACCCTTGGCGACAATGAAATTTACGGTGACTCTTCACAGCTCAAATTGGCTATTTTCAATCTGCTTGATAATGCCCGTAAATATTCTCCACCAGGCTCAACGATCGAACTGAAGTGTTTTCAGGAAGGAGACGAAGCGGTTATCAGCATCCGTAATCAGGGTACACAGATTACAAAGAGCGAAGCCGTTTTATTGTTTGAAAAGTACAAACGCGGCAGTCACTCCATGAATACCGGCGGAGCAGGTCTTGGGTTGTGGATGGTAAAAAGTATCATTGATCATCATAACGGGCAGGTCAGCCTTGAAGGCATTGCATCAGGAGTTGAGGCAAGAATTCGACTGCCTCTTTTTCATCAGAAAGGTTGAACCTTTTTTTTGTAATCCTGAGACGGTTACCGGCCTCGATCGGGATAAAAATTTTCAGGCTACATGTATAGCGTATTTTAATAAAACAATTCAGCTTACCTATGAGTGGCAGCAGACGAGTTATTGTTGTGGAAGATGATCGTGATTTCCGTGAAAGTATGGTGGAATATCTTGTGCTGAATGGACTTGATGTTATCGGGGTAGAATCGGCACTGGAGTTTTATAGAAGCATCTCCTTGCAACAATATGATCTGGCAATTCTCGATATCGGCTTGCCTGACCAGAATGGCATGGTATTGGCGGAATATATTCGAAACAATACCACCATGCGCATTATTATGCTCACGGCTCAGTCTTCACTGGAAAGCAAAATAAATGCCTATAAGGCTGGTGCGGATATCTATCTGGTCAAACCGATTGATTTTTCAGAATTGTCTGCATCGATTTACAGTATGCTCAGTCGTCTTGAGCCGAGTCACTTCCAACCGCACTCGGTGCAGAGAGCCGAACCTTCCTGGCAGAACCAACAGCCGCAATGGATGCTTGTTCGCAGTAACTGGATGCTCTTTTCACCAGGCGGAGAAGAGATCAAACTAACCGCAAAGGAATTTGATTTAATTCAAAGGCTGGCGATATCTCCAGAGATAGTAATCCAGCGTCAGGATCTTTTGCATGCTCTCGATTATGATGATAATGAAAAAGGTAATCGTTCCCTTGATGCGCTGGTTCATCGTTTGCGTCTAAAAAAGGATGGTAATAAGTGCAACATTCCTATTAAAACCTCCCATGGCTCAGGTTACTCTTTTGCGGCTTCCATTAAAACCGTATGAGCCCCATGCTCTTGTGACCCGAAAATCATGCTTCGGGAACCCTTCCAGCATAGCCGATGACTCGTTTACATGCTCCTTCGACCAGTCGACACGAATTGTAGGAGTAAATACTCTGTAATGATGAGACCTGAGTTGAAAGATGAATCCATGTGCAGAAAGAAATTGTAAAAAAAATGTGTCAATGTTATCATAAAATCTAATCTGAAAAAAGGCGGCACATAATATCGAGGAGAAAAGAGGAGGAAGCATGACGAGATTCTCAATGCGCTCCATGCATGGTCGGCATGGATTTCGTAGAACTGCCATCGTAATGTTTCTCGGGTGGTTGTGTCTGATGGCGGCAGCTACGACGGTGTGCATTGCTGAGCCGGTTACGATGGATGAGGATAAGGACGGCCCAGCGCAGACGGTCTATGCCCCCGACAGCGGGCGCGGACGGGTGATCATACTCATTTCGGGTCATTCGGGGCCAACTTCTTACAAGTCGTATGCGGCAGATTTGGCTACCCCAACGCCGATCACGGATTCAACCTTAAAACAGGTGTCCCCGGTGAGCCCAATGCAGCCTACCGTGCTGACGACGACCGCGACGCATGGCGGCGCACCACCGAAATGTTGCATCAGTACCATCCGTTGCGGTAAAAGCCTGGATTCACTTTTGATGTCGGAACATAAGCCTCCATTAAAGTATGACTTCGTGGAGTCGTTTTTTCTTTGCCATCAGCAAGTTAGGACTATAGCTTCTTCGGGTCTCCTGCTTTTCGTCGCAAGTCCAGGATTTCATATCGTTACTTTACATTGATGATCCCGCGGTTAACCCCCATGGCGCAGGTTATTTTATAAGAACCCGGATGTTGAGGGACAAATTCCATGACAATTTTTTTTCCTTTGATGATCGGTTCAGGTTTATCCCAAAGACCCGGAACCATGATTGTATTCATGCATCCGGAAGCTGTATCCAGTGGATTGATTTCAAGTCGCACTTTCTCGCCTGATTTTACGGTAAAGGTATTCGGCGCAATATTTTTGCTGTTCGAATAGAGAATGGTAAAGGTTTTAACACTGTTTCCCCCCGCTTTTGCAGACTGAGCAGGCGAATCATGTTGTGCGGCAAAAGACGCTGCAGGAGCAGTGAAAGAAAAGAGCGCTATAAGGTAGAACGTTATCTGTTTCATGGTCGTGGTTCTCTTGGAGTTGCTATGGTTGTTTGTATTACTGTTTAATGCTTCATTCCCGAATGGTGCAGACGCCCCTTTTTCAGATCGCGTGTCTTCATCAGCACAAAAATTACTGGGGTCATAATAAGCACATGCACTGCTGAGGAAATCATCCCCCCGATCATTGGTGCCGCAATAGGTTTCATCACATCGGCACCCGTACCAGCTGACCACATGATTGGAATCAGCCCCAGAAGGGCCACGGCAACCGTCATAAGTTTTGGCCGCAGCCGGAGCACTGCCCCTTCAAATGCCGCATCGTAGATATCCTGTTCGGTGCAGGGTCCATTGACGAGTTTCTTGTCCAGCGCCTCATGCAGGTAAATCACCATCACAACCCCTGTCTCCACAGCGATGCCATAGAGCGCGATAAATCCGACCCAGACCGCAACCGAGAGGTTATACCCCAGAGCCGAGACCAGATAAACCCCTCCAACGAGAGCGAAGGGCACCGAGAGCATCACCATGGAAGCTTCTATGGCAGAATGGAAGGTAAAGAAGAGCAGAATGAATATAATCACCATCCCCAGCGGTATCAGTATCTGCAGACGTGCCTTTGCACGAATCTGGTTCTCCCACTGTCCCGACCAAGTCACATAATAACCCGCTGGCAGTTTAAGCTTTTGTTCCAGCACCTGTTTTGCCTCAGTTACAAAGCCGCCCATATCCCGTCCACGGACGTTAAGATAAACCAGCGAACGCAGCAGTCCACCCTCGCTGTTGATCTCAGGTGCCCCTGTGGATATTTTCAGTTTTGTCACAAGCGAAAGTGGAATCTGGCTACCCTCCATACCGCCTACAAGAATGCGCCGGATTGAATCAATGTTATCCCGGTAGTCTCGCAGGTAGCGGATTCGGATCGGAAAGCGATTGCGTCCTTCAACCGTGGTCGACAGCATCTCACCGCCGAGTGCAGTCTCAATCACATCCTGTATGTCGCCCACACTGACCCCGTATCGGGCTGCTGCCTGGCGATCAATATCAATGTCCAGGTAGTTGCCGCCGGTAACCCGTTCAGCCACCACGTCAGCCGCGCCATTGATCGGTTTGAGAATTGTTTCAGCCTGAATGGCAAGATCCTTGAGCACATTCAGGTCATTGCCGAAAATCTTCACCCCAAGGTCAGTGCGTACACCGGTCGAGAGCATGTTGATGCGGTTGATGATCGGCTGGGTCCACCCGTTGCGCACACCTGTCTGCTGCAGTTTTGAGTCCAGCTCAGCAACAATGTCCGCCTTCGTCATTCCCTTGCGCCACTCCGCTTTCGGCTTCAGGATGATGATACTTTCAAACATCGATACCGGAGCCGGATCAGTGGATGTTTCAGCCCGCCCCACTTTACCGAGCACATGTTCTACCTCCGGCACGCTTTTAATGATGGTGTCCTGTACCTGGATAATCCGTTTTGCCTCCGTGATGGAGACGTTCGGCAGGGTCACCGGCATATAGAGCAGCGAGCCTTCATCAAGTGGCGGCATAAACTCCGAACCGAGATTCATGAACATCGGCACCGCAATGGCAAGAGCCAGCAGGTTAAGGGCAATGGTTGTTTTCTTCCATTTCAGCACCCAGCGGATAACCGGCGAATAGAGTTTGATAAAAAAGGTTGAAACGGGATTTGAGCTTTCCGGAGGCATCTTGCCGCGCATGAAAAAGAACATCAGCACCGGTACCAGCGTTATGGCAATAATGGCCGACCCCATCATCGAAAATGTCTTGGTAAACGCAAGCGGGTGGAACAGTTTTCCTTCCTGTCCCTCCAGCATGAAAACCGGCACAAAAGAGAGAACAATAATTGCCAGAGAGAAAAATATCGCCCGCCCGACCTGCTTGGCCGAAGTAATAATAACCTCCAGCCGTTTTGAGGCTCGCTCTTCAGGCGGCATCTCAGAGAGATGGCGATAGCAGTTTTCCACCATAATAACCCCGGCATCAACCAGCACGCCGATGGCAATGGCTATGCCACCGAGCGACATGATATTGGAGGTGACTCCCATGAGCTTCATGGTGATAAACGCAATCAGCACCGATATCGGCAGGGTGAGTACAATCACCAGCGCACTTGGAAAGTGGAGCAGAAAGACAAGAATCACAAGAGAGACAATAATTGATTCCTCAAGCAGGTTCTCCTTCAGGGTATCCACAGCCCGCGATATCAAATCGGAGCGGTCATAGGCGACCTTTATCCTCACACCCGGAGGCAACCCCTTCTCCAGTTCCGTTATTTTTGTTTTTACCCGGTCAATGACCTCTTTGGCATTTTCACCATATCGCATGACCACGATACCGCCAACTTTTTCCCCCTCACCGTTCATTTCAAGGAGACCGCGCCGGATTGCTCCGCCAATCTGGACGGTACCAAGATTTTTCAGGTAGACAGGAGTCCCGCGCATGTCGGCTCCGACTACGATGTTTTCCAGGTCATCTTTCGATTTCACATAGCCGCTTCCCCGTATCAGGTACTCGGCATCAGCCTGTTCGATCAGCCGACCACCCACATCCTTGTTGGAAGCCTTGACCGCATCCATCACTTTACCGACCTTGATGTTGTAGGCAAAGAGCTTGTGCGGATCGAGATCAATCTGATATTCCCGTACAAATCCGCCGATTGAAGCTACCTCTGCCACTCCCTGCACCGTGTTGAGCTGGTAGCGCACAAACCAGTCCTGCAGGGTTCTGAGCTGCTCCAGGTCATATCCCTTCCCCTCAATGGTGTACCAGAAGACATGCCCCACGCCGGTGCCGTCAGGTCCAAGCGTTGGCACCACCCCCGAAGGCAGCAGCGACGCGGCGTAGTTGAGCCGCTCAAGTACACGTGTTCGAGCCCAGTAGATGTCAGCCTTGTCCTCGAAAATCACATAAATCATGGAGAAGCCGAAAGCACTCGATGCTCTAACGGCACGGACCTGCGGCAGTCCCTGGAGGTTGACCGCAAGAGGGTAGGTGACTTGATCTTCCACCACCTGCGGCGACCGGCCGGGGTAGTCAGTAAAAACGATCACCTGGTTATCGGAGAGATCAGGAATGGCATCTACCGGCGTGTTATAGACCGACCATCCGCCCCAGGCAATGACAAGGGCAAAAAACATCAGCACTACAACCCGGTTTCGGGCGGAATACTCTATAATCTTTTCTATCATTTCAGTTGGGATTCAGAGTCAATGAGGTATCCGCCCGATACTGCCACCTTGTCGCCAGACTGGAGGCCTGATAAAATTTGAACTTTTTCGCCCGACTGCTGGCCGAGCTGAACTGTTCGTGATTCAAACATGCCGGGTGAGCTTTCCACCCAGACAACCTGTCGCTTGCCGGTATTCATGACAGCATTAACAGGAACAACAATCGACGTGGCGAGCGGCACCCTGATGATAGCATTAACAAACATCTCAGGCTTCAGTTTCATGCCTGGGTTGGCCAGCTCAACACGGGCCTTGACCGTTCTGGTTTTCGGATCGAGAAATGGATAGACAAATGCTATCCTGCCGGTTGAAGGCTTGTCCGGGAAAGATTGTGACCGTATTTCCACCTGCTGACCTATGTGAATATTCGAAAATTCATTCTCATAGACCTCCACTTCAACCCATACGATCGAGAGGTCAGCAATGTTAAAGAGAGCCTCACCCATGGCGATATACTGTCCCTGCTGAACCATTTTTTCAATGACGACCCCTGAAAACGGACTATAAATCGGGATTCTGATATTTGGCTTGCCGTTTTTTTCAAGTTCAGCAATCTGACTCTCCTTGACCCCAAACAGCAGCAGCCTCTGTCTGGCCGATGCCACCAGCCCTTCACCATTCTGCGCAATGGAAGCGATCGGTGAACTCTTCAGCTGTTCACGGCTTTTAAGGGCAAGGAGGTACTCCTGCTGTGTGGCAACAAGGTCAGGGGAGTAAATCTCTGCCACAGGCTTCTCTTTGCTTACTATTGCTCCAACACTGTTGACATTCAATTTCTCAAGTCGTCCGGCAATCCATGCGGTGACTTTAGCTTGTCGCGACTGGTTGTACTGCACAATGCCGACAGCGTTGATCTCCTTGTTCAGGGTTTCGGTTGTTGCCTCTGCCGTGGCGACATTTGCCATGATGCGCTGTTTCTCAGACAGCGAAACGTGCTCGTGCATGTCAGCCTGCTGTTGTTGTCCCGCTGGCTTGGCGACTCCTGTTGCAGCACTGTCAATTTTCTTGATCAGTTCCATGCCGCATACCGGACAGAGGCCGGGCTTATCTTTAATGATGTAAGGATGCATGGAACAGGTATAGAGCTGCTTGACAGGTGCTTGAGCAGTTGTTTTGCCGCCTTCTCTATTGTGCCACAGAAACCAGCCTCCGCCGGCAGCAATTGCGATTAGAATAATTACCAGAGGAATTGCAAATTTTTTGTTCAGTGCCATGACTCTCAGGTTGGTATTGTTAATTATTTGGATGTTCAGATGCCGCTGCTGTCGGTAATGCTGTCACATCACTTCCCACCACAGCTTCAAGCTGTGCAATCTTCATCATATATTCAGCCTTCGACTCATACAGTTCCCGCTCGTAGTTGAACAGGTTCATCCTGCTGTCGAGCAGCGTCAGAAAATCCACCTTGTTGACCCTGTAACTGATGAGTGCCGATTCCAGTGATTGTCCCGACTGAGGGATGATACCTCCGCTGTAAAGCTCAAACTGTTGACGACGTCGGTCAAGCTGGGCAAGGATGTCGTTGATGGTGTAGTTGATGCTGTTCTTCAAGGCATTGAGCTCTTCAGTGGCCATGGTTGTTTCAAACGTTGATTCGGCCACCATTGCGCGGCGTTTCTGCTGCTGGATGGGCAGGTTGAAGGAGAGGCCGACACTGAACATGTTGTAACCTGGGTCGGTGGTCATGCCAGTTGTTATCGGCTCGCGGAACATATACTCTGCGGAGAGGTTGAAATCAGGATACGACTCTTTTTTTGCCAGGCTGCGCGATGCTTGAGCCTTGGTTACCAGACTCGCCAGACCTTTCACCTGAGGGCGATTATTGAGAGCGGCCTCGTTCAATTGTTCCCGCGAAAGGGTGACGCGGGGGAGCGTGAAATCAGCAAAAGTACCGATCGGTGTATTGCCCTGTCGATAAGTAAGGTAGTTGAGATTGGCTTCCAGGCTTTTGCGTTGCTGCTGCAGCGAAATCTGCATGTCGAGCATCTTCGACTTTTCAAGCCCAGCCTTATAGATATCCTGCTGCACTCCCTGACCGACTGAGTATTTCAACTCATTAATGGTGAGAAAATTGGACAGGATTTTCACGTTTTTGTCAATAATCCCAAGCATCTTGTTCACGGCCCAAAGCTGGTAGTAACTCTCCTTCACCATTTTTGTCAACTCAAGCTTGCGCTCTTCGAAAGCCCACTTGTAAGACTCTGCTTCACTCAGAGCTGCTTTTTCCCGCAGAGCCCGTTTTCCCCAGAAGGGGAGTTGCTGCGATATGCCTACTACCTTCGCGGAGGTTGGGTCCAGATTAAACACTCCGGGTTCCCGGGTCAGCATGTTCTGCAGTCTGAACATCACCATCGGGTCATCGAGCGCCCTTGACTGCTTTGCCTTACTGGCAAACATCTGCCACCGGGCCTCCGAAGCCTTCAATTCGGGGTTGCTGGTGAGTGCGGTGGTAACAAGAGCCGCAATGTCTTCCGCCTGCTCGTTCACCTCCGCCGACATTGCCAGTGCAGGTATAAGAGATAACTGGATAAGTAAGGCAAATGCCAGACGCTTTTTCATAGGATTTCGTGACGATAAGTTGTCGATCTAACTCTATATAACATAAAGCGTGCCATTTACCGTTCATGCCGGTTCTATTGAGCTAAGCTATCCAATGATGGTAAATTATGGAGAATATTCTTCACTTGAAGGAGAATAATCCTCACAGCGGCTCAAATTCCCCCCAGTTATCCCGAACTTCCGTGAGGGATCTCCCCCCACCAACCCAATCTTTTATAAGTCCTATTGGCCCTATAAGTCATATCAGCCCTATTCCCTCCAGCTAATGGTTTGATTTGGTCGTCGGAGGAATAATGGTAAAGAAATTTCGACGCAAGTTTTCCTTTCAGCAACTACTACCGAATCAAAGAACATTCTGTTGGTTTTGAAGAGAATACGTTTTAAATTCATCAAGATAAATATGTGAGAAGCTTTTTATATGGTGTATTTTAAACTGTTCACAGTTTCTTTAACCTGTACAATAAGGCGCCCTTTGATTTGTGTTGCTTTGGAGTTTACCTTTCCTTGTATTCGATAAATTATCAGGATAATCAGGATGAGTTTTATTTTAACTCAGCAAGAGGCCGACAACTTGCTTGGCATTGAAAAGCATTACTTCGGTAATGATCTGTTTACTTTTCCAAGCTTTGGGGGCGCATAAAGAATCTTGTTGCATTCCAGGGACTCCCGTGAAGAGTTTATCTTTGATATTACACGCAGTTGTATTGTGTTAACGAAAAACACATTTCAAACTCGAGCTAAAAAAACGATTGTTTTTGCACGTATTGATATAGGCGGTGCTCCTCACAGAAATCCTGACGGGAAGGAAATTTTATGCCCTCATCTTCATGTTTATCGAGAAGGTTATGGTGATAAATGGGCAATACCTGTACCTGGAAATTTTTCTAAAAGTATGACCGTTTGGCAGATTATGAATGAGTTTATGGATTATTGTAAAGTGATTACCAAACCGATTATCCATGAGGAGTTATTCACATGATTAATGAAATGAATGTATTGATTGATAAATACGCTCTATGGCTCAAAGATAAGACTGTTGTCAAAAAAATTGGAGAAGACTGGATCGAGATAACAACTCCACACATTGATCGCCATAACGACTGTTTACAAATTTATGCTCGTAAAGATGGTAATGGATATATGCTCACCGATGATGGGTATACCATTAGTGATCTTCTGGGATCAGGTTGCCAACTCGACAGCCCAAAGCGTCAGGATCTTTTGAAAACAACTTTGGCAGGCTTTGGTGTTCACCTTGAAAAAGATCAATTGATAGTGCATGCATCCCTTGATAACTTTTCATTAAAAAAGCACAATATTATCCAGGCAATGCTGGCGGTAAATGATCTTTTTTACTTGGCATCACCTTTTGTTGCAAGCTTATTTTTTGAAGATGTAACAAATTGGCTTGATCTTTCAGATATTCGTTATACACCAAAAGTTAAGTTTACGGGTAAAAGTGGTTATGATCATATGTTTGATTTTGTGATACCGAAATCAAGAAAACAGCCTGAGCGGATTGTTCAGGCTATTTCTAACCCCAGGAAAGAAACGGCAGAAGCGCTGGTGTTTAAATGGTTAGATACAAAAAATACAAGGGGAGGGTCCGATTCTCGACTTTTTGTTTTTCTCAACGATAAAACATCGATCGTATCGCCATCAGTAGTTGACGCATTAAGAAATTACGATCTTGAACCGGTTCTTTGGTCTAACAGGGAGCTCTCTCGGGAAGTATTGGTAGCATGAGCAAGCTGCTCGGATAGGCTTTCGCCTTTATTGTTTCTTTTTTCGGCAAGAAGAAATACTCCTTTGCCATCGCTCTTGGCAGCCCACAGTTCACCGATATTTTTCTTTTCCTTGCTGTCGTCATTGGTCACGTAGGGTTCGCCTTTGTATTCCACAACCAAAATTCGATCATCGTCAAGCAGTGCAACAAAATCAGGATAGAAGCGGTCGGTTGAAGTCGGCAACCAGAAGGATGTTTTCGGACGGAGTGTCAAGTTGCGAATCCAGTATTTCACTTTTGGGAGATTGTCGATCAACTGCGCACAATCGAACTCTTCTCCTTCGCCTTTCAGTTCACCAATACTGCCGAAAAAATGTTTCTTGAATTGATAGCGTCCAGAATAAAACCAAGACGCCGGGTAAGGGCGGTTATCGAAAGCAAACCCGTCAGCAAAAGAGGTTTCAACGGATACTTCAGGATTAGGGACAAACAAAAAAGTCTGGTAGTCTCGCGCATAAGCCTGTTGGCGGTATGCCAAAATCTTCTGCATCGTCACCTTAGCAAGCTGGTATTTGAACCGCAACAAGTCATGTAACGGAATGTTGCGCTGCTCCATGAGGTAGGCAACCAGTTTCCGGCAAAACTCTAACAGCACGTGCTGGGTAATGTCAGGCTGGCGGCATTGGATGTCAAGCCAACGGGAAAGAGCCAAGTCCGTCCAGTCCAGTTTTAATGCGCCAATTTTAAGCTGAGTGTTTTGATCGAGGGCATGATAAACGACTTTATCTTCCTGTAAGTTTACTTCCCACCGCTGAGAGGTTTCTTTGATAGAAAATTCTGTTGCAGTGAGTTCTGCAGGGCAAGTGTTCAACGTCCAGTTTCCAAGGTCGAGGATCAACTCTTCATCAGCAAATTCTAACTCTCCCTGCACGTTCAGGAATAAACGTGGTACAGCAAATTTTTCGCCTCGCATGACAGGAGCAATGCTGTTGTGGTGTGTAATGCGGTGACGGTTCACCGAAGCGCAAAAGGCTCCGTGTCGTTCAGCAGGAACAGCGTCAACAAGACGTTTTTCAAGCTCTTCGGAGATTTCGCCCTGAACAGTCACTGTAAAGGTGCCGTCCGGTTGCGTTACCACTTGAACACGCTCTGCAACATCAAGAGGGAGTCCGCTGAAATCAGGCGCACTGTCCAAAGTTTCGATGAGAACGGGAGGTTGATTAAACAAGCTGCCTGTTGCCGCAAATCCCTCAAGGCTATACTGCTGCCGTGTCTCAATCGAAGCTGCAGCCTCGTCCGGTTCAAAGCCCATTTTCTGTACAAGCGTATCGGTCAAGGCTCTAGCGCCCTCCCCAAAGCGAGGGCTGGAAACATGGGTATAGGCACGATTCAATGCCTCGTTCGGTCTGGTTTGAGCATAGAGCATTCGTAAAATACGCCCTAAAAGCTGCTCAATATCCGTTGCGCTGGCGATGTTCGCCACGGAACACAAAACATAGGCAAAAGAACAATCCCACCCCTCTTTGAGCGCTTCAACGGTGATGATAAATTCAACAGTGCAGGCCGGATCGAAAAGGTTTATAGCGTCAAGTTCGCGTTGCTCTCCGGTAGCTACGGCGATTTTTTCTGGTGCGATATTCTCGTTCTCGATCAGGTATGTTTTCAGAACGGACACAGTCACTTCCTGCCCTTGGTCCTGTGCCTGAAAAAGCGTTAGGGGGGCGGATATAACGCGGGTCGCTCTTTGCTGTTTCTGCCAGTCGCGCACGAGTCTCTATCGCGTCATGCACGGCGGAACGCCAGTCGGGGTGCTCGGTCAGGATGATCGGCAGCTTAATCATCTCCGCCGCCTTCACCTCGGCAGCGGAAGCCCGAAACAAAACATTGCTTCCATTTTTCGGATCGGTGTTCGGTGTTGCGGTAAATTCGACAATGCAAGATGGTCGCAAAGCGGCAAGCATATCGAAAGAGAGATTGGTTCCCGCTTTGTGCGCCTCGTCCACGATAACAAGGGGACGGTGAAAGGCCATGAGGTTGACGAAGGAAAACTTGATCTTGCCGTCCTCACGACGTTCCTGCCCTGCCATGTTTTCGGGTATATGGGCAAAGTGCGGTTCAAAGTTTTCAGAATGCGAATATGCTTTTCGTCCGTCGGGATTACTCGTGCGTAGGCTCTGGATCGTGGCAACGATCACGGTAACTCTGTCGGTAAGGTCTTGCGGCCTGATCTGGTCAATCTCGCTAATATCGAACACAGACACACGCCCGTCAAAAGCATCGTCAATTGCGGCACGGTATGGATGAGAGGGTTTCTTCAATGCCTCTGCCGTCTGCTTGCGGATGGTGCTGGTTGGCACAAGCCACAACACGACGGGGAAATCTCGCTCAAGATAAGAGCGACCTGCAACAGCTATAGCGTGCGCTGCTAACAGGGTTTTTCCACCGCCGGTCGGCAAGCGGAAGCAAACATTCGGCACACTCTGTAGGTTCTGAATGGTGCGATAGGGTGGGGGGGGCTTGTCTGGTCTCTGCTCCCGCAGGGACTGAATAAAGGCTTGCTCTGGGTCGTCTGATATACGGGCACGATCAAGATAAGCAGCAAGGGTATCAAGGGCGTTTCGTTGAAAGTCTTTGAGTTCCATAGATGTTGGTTCCTATCGCGCTTTAATCTCATAGGGAATTTGCCGGAAGGTAATCCCTTCAACGCTCAAGCGTTCTCTGCTCAAGCGGCAACCTTCCCCGAAAATGATTTTTGCCCCGTCATGGAAGGGCAAACCGGACAAAACTTTTGAGGTTAAAATATTACCACCGTTCGGTCTCTTGTCGCCCAAGATGCCGTTAAATAAAAGATAGTATCCGACTCCCTCGTGACTTCCTAAGTAAGGGGAATCTGCTTGACCGGAATAGGGAATGCCCGTTTCAAGAAACCAAATATGAGCCGCCAAGGGCGCAAACCGAACACCTGTTGTAACATGCCCGTTTTCATCAAACACAGGAACGCCCAAACGGTAAAAACGGAATCCTCCACCGCCTTTCCAGCCCACAGCTTCGGAAATGCCGCCCTGTTCGCCTTCAATAACCTTACGCAAGCGAGGGGCGCAATGAGTCATGGCATGGTCGCCCATTTCAATACCGATATACCTCTTTCCCATTTTGTGGGCTACGGCTGCAGTCGTGCCGGAACCAAGGAAGGAGTCGAGCACAAGATCGTTTTCATTGGTGGCAATTTGCAGAATGCGCTCAATCAGACGTTCGGGCTTAGGTGTTGAGAAAGGCGTTTCTCCAGGAAATAATTTGGTGGTTTCAGTTTTTGCGCTTCCAGTCGTTCCAACTTCTAAATGAAACCAAATTGTAGAAGGAACTAAACCTGCTCGTACTTCCGATAAAAACTTTTTTACACGAGGCGCATTCTTGCCGTCTTGACCAAACGAAATACGGTTATCTGCAACCATTTCAAAAAATCTTTCTTCGGTATAGAGCCAACAACGTCCTGCAGGGGGATCAACTTGCCTGCCGGAGGGTGTTGTTATAGTGAAAAATTGCGCTTGTCTCCTTCCTTTTTCTGCTTTTGCGTGCGCGGGTAATGAGGCCCAATCGCCTCTTGGATCATTGTCTGGATTGGTAAAACGTTCCAATTGGCTATCTGAAGCTGGCAATGGATTTCTAATATTTTTCCATATATCTCGCTGCTTTGCGAACACAAGCAAATGATCGTGGACTGCTGAAATATCAGTCCGGTTTTCTCTTGTATGTGATTTTTGCCAAAGGATATTGGCGACAAAGTTTTTCCGCCCGAAAATCTCGTCCATTATAACCTTCAGGTAGTGAGCTTCGTTGTCGTCAATCGTTACCCAAATGCTCCCGTCCTCTGCCAATAACTCGCGTAACATTTCAAGGCGTGGGTACATCATGGCAAGCCACTGAGTATGCTCAAGATTGTCGTCATAATGCTCAAAAGCGCTGCGGGTGTTATAGGGTGGGTCTATAAAGATGCATTTCACTTTTCCGGCATAGTAAGGGAGCAAAGCCTTCAGCGCATCGAGGTTATCACCCTGTATCAACATATTCTGGGTGTCACGGTCGCCCCAAGAAAACTCTCTTACCTCCTCTATCAAGCGGTAGGGAGTATGTATAGCGGTTTGAATATCCTGCTCTCTGGTAAGCCAGTGCAAAAGCGGCATAGTGGTCGATCTTCTAAATCAAATAATATAATTCGTTATCGCCACAACTTCTCAAACCTTGCCGATTCCTGATAAAAAAAGTGCCCATCTGAGTTCAAACATTATATATCGCTCATGACTATCTGTATTTATGATAGTTACATGCCTTATTGATGCAAGTGGTGAGACATTCATAACGAGCACTTTCTTCAAGAAACCCCTCGCCGAACTCAATCTTTCTCTGCACTGTGCAACCCTCAGTTTTCCAATTTCCTGACGTATTTGAATATTTCCCTTGAATGCCGTTGTTCCCGATTCGGGAACTTTGTATATTAGAGGCAAACGATATTCACATGAAACGTTGAGAGTCATTTCACGTAAAACACTCGTAGATTTCTGGACGAGGCATAAAGATGCTGAGCAGCCATTGAAAGCCTGGTTTAAAGAAGCCGAAAAAGCATGCTGGCAGTCGCCTGATATTCTTAAGCACCGTTACCCTTCGGCGAGTATTCTAAACCACAATCGGGTAGTGTTTAACACAAAAGGCAATAAGTATCGCCTGAGTACTATGATTAATTTTGACTATGGGCAGGTATTCATCCGCTTTGTCGGTACTCATGCTGAATACGATACCATAGATGCAACGACAATTTAGAAAAGAGTGTGTTATGGAAATTAAACCAATAAAGACCGAGCTGGATTACAAGGATGCTCTTCATCGTATGGAGGCGATTTTTTCAGCCAAGGCTGGAACAGAAGAAGGGGATGAACTCGAAATCCTTGGTGTTTTGATCGAGCAGTATGAAGAGTCCCATTTTCCCTTTGATCTCCCTGATCCGATAGAAGCAATTATGTTTCGAATGGATCAAATGGGCCTTAACCGGCAGGATTTGACGAAAATAATCGGCTCCAAAAGTCGGGCGAGTGAAATAATGAACCGCAAAAGACTGCTTTCGATCCGCCAAATCCGAACATTGCAGAAAGCGTTCAATATCCCTGCAGAAGTCCTGCTCAAAGAGTATTGAGACTTTCGTAGACAGCCTGCGACTGAAAATTTATGTGTGTGATACCGCTCATTTTTCATGACGGTAACAACACCGTTCAGGCCGTATCTGGCAAATATCCTTTTCAACGTTGTCAGCTTTTCAGGAATTGTCATCGTGAAAAACCATTGCATGACATTGCGATCCTTCCGTATTTTCCAGAACATTTCCGGCTTTGACCACTATCAATGTTTCGGGAATTGTTCGTTGCCCACGACGTTCACGCACTTATTTTTCCGGTACTTCTATCTGATACTTTTCAATCCGGTAGATAAGGGTATGGCGTGGAATTCGTAAAAAACGGGCAGCTGCCGCCTGGTTCCATGCATTCCGTTCCAGTGCCTCTATAACAATCTCCCGTTCAAGCTGTTCAAGTGAGTAGCCTTCATCAGGAAGCCTGACAACTCCATTCTTCAGGATATTGTGTTCCCGAAATTTATCCGGCAAATCACTGAGACTTATCACATCAATACTCCGCATGATCAGCAGTCGTTCAACACTGTTTTCAAGTTCACGTACATTTCCAGGCCATGAGAAGCTGATCAGGGCATCAAGGGCATCTTTGTCAAATGATATCTTCTCACTGCAATGCTTTGCGCAGAAATATTTAACAAGAAGAGGAATATCCGTTTGCCGCTCGCGGAGCGGTGGCATGTGGATAGGAATAACCGACAAACGGTAATAAAGATCTTCCCGGAAGGTGCCGTCCGCAATTGCCTTTTCAATATTGATACTGGTGGCGGATATAACCCTGACATCAAGTTTCTGTGGTTTTGTACCTCCTAAAGGCTCAACCTCCTTTTCCTGCAATACCCTCAGCAGTTTTGGCTGAAGCTCCAGCAGCAGTTCACCCACTTCATCAAGAAATATCGTGCCACCCTCAGCAAGCTGAAATTTTCCGCTCTTCTCTTTTATCGCTCCTGTAAAAGCCCCTTTTGTATGACCAAACAACTCACTTTCAAGAAGGTCGCGAGGAATTGCAGAACAGTTTATAGCGACAAATGGGCCGTCTCGTCGTGAACTGTTCGCATGAAGAGAACGGGCAATCAACTCTTTTCCGGTGCCTGACTCTCCTGTTATAAAAACAGCAGCCTCAGTGTCAGCTACTTTACGTACCACCTCAAAGACTTTTTCCATCTCAACCGATGAACCGACGATGGAGCGGAAGTCAGCTTTATCTGATAACTCATTTTTCAATCGTTTATTCTCTTCAGCCAGACCTGAGAACTGAAGCGCCTTTTTCACCGTCAGCTTCAGCGCTTCTCTGTTGAATGGTTTTGTTATGTAGTCGTATGCACCGGCCTTCATTGCTTCCACCGCAACGTCAACAGTTCCGAACGCAGTGATTATAATCACAAGCGTATCCCCTGAACTTTTCTTGATGGCGTTGAGTACCTTCAAACCATCCATGCCTGACATTTTCATGTCAGTAATAACAAGATCAGGCTGAAACTGTTTGAACAACCTCAACCCTTCCTCTCCTGAGGCAGCGGTCTGTACCTCATATCCTTCTTCCTGAAGGTTATATTCAAGCACACGCCGAAGCGAGGTATCATCATCAATGACCAGTATTTTTGCTTTCACCCTCTTCCTCCATGAATTGAATCCTGTATCGGTAATCTGACGGTGACAGTAGTGCCCTGCCTGGGTTTACTTTCAATCAGCAGTTTGCCGTTGTGGCTTTCAATGATTTTTTTTGAGATGGCCAGCCCCAGTCCTGTTCCCTCCGGCTTTGTGGTAAAGAACGGATCAAAAATTTTTTCCAGCTTATCCGCCTCAATTCCTGAGCCTGTATCGTTGAAACTGATATTACAAAAACCATTTTCAGAAACCGTTGTGGAGATGGTGACGCGTCCACCCTTTGGAGAGGCCTGCAAGGCGTTGATAACAATGTTCAAAAAAGCCTGACGAAGTTTTTCTCCATCGGCATTGATGATAACCGGTAATGGTTGTGGCAGCAGCACAAGGTTGACCTGCCGATCTTTTGCTTCATGAGATACAAGGGTAACGATTGTTTCCAGTTCTTTCTGGACAGGACCGGGCTGCATATCGCCCTGTTGAGGACGAGCCATGTGCAGAAAATCCTCAACAACCCGGTTCAGACGTTCGGTTTCTTTGATCTGGATTTCGATGAACTCATGCTTGGGATCGCCAGGCCGGTAATCGTCCTTAAGAATTTCAGCCGTTCCACGAATGGACCCGAGGGGGTTACGAATTTCATGCGCTAATACAGCAGCCATCTCACCAAGGGTAGACAACTTCTCTGCACGTCTCAACTGTTCTTCAATCAATATGATCTGTTCAGATTGATGTTGCAGTTTCTGGTATGACTCCTTCAATCCTTTGGCAGTTTTCTGCAGTTCAACACCCCTCTCTTTCTCTCGTTGCGACAACAGACCAGTTACTCCTCCTACGGTATTGTAGAGGATTATTTCCATATATTTTTCCATCTCCATGGTCAAATGGCCGCCCCACTGAAAAAGAATATGAGGAGCATAAACAATGCTGACAATGAACGAACAGCAGAGCCCCCCTCGTAATCCGAACCAGAAGGCGGCCAGGATGATTGGCAGATAGTAGAGACGTTGGAAAATATCGTGAAGATAGTGGAGATGAAGAGGAGTCAGGTAGTGAAGCAAGCTGATGCCGACGATACATCCTGTCAGGGTCAATATTCGGGTAATAGTTGTTTCCATTATTAATCCTGTAGGGGGGCAGCGCCCTGTTCCTTGAGGATGCCTGGCGAGGGTGGGATTCGAATAATGGTTTTAAGCATTATTATAAAAGACTTTTATGCTCGGTATTAAAAAAATATACCCCCAAAAATACCACCAAAACAGTTCTGTTGCTCAGTTCGAATCCATAAAATCATTGCGCTGATGTGCCCTTAATCTTGATAACCGAGCAAGCACTCGATATTGCCAACTCCCTGGTAGCGAAAGAGATTATTCCAGCCAAGGCGGCTGAAGATGCGCTCCACATTGCAATTGCCACAGTCAATGGAGTTGATTATCTTCTGACAGTGGAACTGTCGGCACATTGCAAACCCGGAGATACAAAGAGGTATCGCTGCTCACCTCGAAGAAATTGGCTTATCGCTGCCATTTATTTGCACCTCCGAAGAACTACTTGGAGAAGAAGATGTTGAATGACGAAATCGTCGATGAAGGAAGAGCTATTCGTGATGCCCATGCCGCCAAATTTGGCTATGACTTGCAGGCTATCTATGCTGATCTGAAAAAGTCAGAAGCTGAACATATTGCCGCCGGTCATCCATTTATTCCTGCGCCAGAGCATCCGGTGCCCAACTCAGTTCGCCAGCATGAACTCCGTACGGCAATCGACGAGATTGTTGCAGATATTGAGGGAGTCAGATGAGTATGGAAGATACCGGGCCAAACAACGAAATCATCATCTATGAGGGCGGCAGCGGCCAGCCCCGTATTGAAGTGCGTGTTGAAAATGAAACAGTGTGGCTTACTCAGGATAGAATAGCCGAACTGTTTGGCGTCAAACGACCAGCAATCACCAAGCACCTCAAAAATATCTTTGAAAGCGGCGAACTGCTCGAAAAAGAGGTTAGTTCCATTTTGGAACACACCACTCGGCACGGAGCAATTTCGGGTAAAACACAAGCGGCAAAATCGAAGCTCTACAACCTTGACGCCATCATCTCCATAGGCTATCGGGTCAATTCAGCGACCGCAACCAAATTCCGCCAATGGGCAACCGCACGCCTTCGTGAGTACATCGTCAAAGGCTTTACGATGGACGACGAGCGCCTCAAAGGCACAGGCGGCGGCAACTACTGGAAAGAGCTTCTCGACCGCATCCGCGATATCCGCAGCAGCGAGAAAGCGCTCTACCGCCAGGTGCTCGACCTCTACGCTACCAGTATAGATTACGATCCTCACAGTCCCGATTCAGTCATGTTCTTCAAGGTGGTGCAAAACAAACTGCACTATGCCACTAACAAGCAAACCGCCGCCGAACTTATCCATGCTCGAGCCGACGCCGAAAAAGATTTCATGGGCCTGACCACCTTTGCAGGAACGCTCCCGACCCGTGCCGAGGTTACTGTGGCAAAAAACTACCTCACCGCAGATGAGCTGTTTCGCCTCAACCGCTTGGTGTCGGCGTTTTTTGACCTTGCAGAAATCAAAGCGCAGGAATACCAGCAGATGCGAATGGCCGACTGGGTAACGGAACTGGATCGGTTTTCCGGTATGTACGGTAAAGGTATGCTCGAAAACGCCGGTTCGGTAAGCCACAAGCAGGCAACCGAAAAAGCGATTCGGGAATATCTGACGTTTCAGGCAAAAACCCTCTCTCTGGTAGAAGAGGCCTATCTCGAAAGCATCAAGTCTGTACAGAAAAAGGTTGAAAAGAAAGAACAATCGGCCAAACCAAAATAAAACGCAATACAACGTGTCAGTATTTAATGCCGTTTTATGCCGGTTATTGTAAGTGAGTCATATAAAATAATGACTTACGAGCGCAAAGTAACAGGGGAGTAACAAAAATAAGCTCAAAATCGCCCGATTTCAGGCATTATAAAATATCAGGAATTTCTCTGGCATATCCCGCATTAAGCTTGACATTACTCAATGCGCCCCCGTCCCATTTCGCAACGGCTACCGTGACGCACAGCACTCGCTCCCCGGAGCCGAACTCATCCTCCCCACCAAAACACCCATAACCCTTGGCACAGACCACTACAGAACCATGATGAAAGCAATCATTCACCATCACGGTTCCGACATCCAATGCAGCAACATCTCAAGAGTCTACTGGGGCAACCCCCAAGCCCAAATCATCCAACTCAACGGCTACCAACTCTTCGACTGGGAACCCTACTATAACGCAGCAAAAGAACGCCAGCAGAAAGAACAACACCGCCAGCCCTCCGACGCACAAAAAACCACCACTCAGCTCGACAAAGCCATTCAAACCTACATGCAAAACAAAACTACTACATCGGCAACCGCAACGGCACCCTCCACCGCATAGCCCGCTGGCTCCAGGACGAAGGCGCCCAAAACATCCCCGACCAACTCAGAACCCTCAATCAGCAAACATCCAGCCCCCTCGATGACGCAGAAATAACCAACCTCATCCGCCGCTTCCAAAACTGACAGGAGCCCCCAGCTCCCGCTCCACCATCCCCAAAAATCGAGCCACCCCCGCCGACCGAACCCAAGGCCTCGCCGTCCACCTCCTCGACGTACACAATCCGCCATTTTGAACAAAAACACCGGTAATTCTTTTACTAAACCCTTCTTATTCTCCTGTTTCAGCAATATCTTGTTAAGAATGCAAACGGGAGCCACTGGCCTGACTTGTTGAAGGGTGAAGCAGAGCTGAAATCATCAGGTATCTGCGTTCTTGCACAGAAAGGAGCTGTCTACCTTTTCAAAATTAGGCGGATAGGCCTAAACGATGTTAGGCGTCAGCAACAAAGGAGGAGATTCAGCATGAGTAAGACCATGAGATTATCACCTGATTGTTTGAAAGGGCCTCGTTCTTACTTCACTGACCTTGATCCCAAGGATAGGCTTGCCGATCGTTTAGATGTCCTGAGAAAGCTTAAACTTCAAATGCTTACGAAGGATCGTGTTATTGTTGCAGCATCATCTTTATTTCATATCAGTAGTGCGGAACTTTTCTTTCGTGATCCCGGTCTTACTAAGGCACTCAACCAAGGGGTTATTGCTCCAGCGCTTCGTGATGAGTATTCGGATGTGAGCGATTTTTTCCGGGGACGGCCTGAAGCTGAGTATACGGATAGTTCAAAAACTTTCTTCTCTCAAAATACTGGAGCCTTTATCACATGGAACCTACAAGACAACACGAGTTGGTTCCATAATGTATTTCTTCGACATTTGTCCGATCAATCCTCATTGCTTAGAACCAGATTAAATGTGTCTCAAAATAGTATTGACTCATTTATTGGAAACATAACTCATCTTATAGGCCAAAGGGGGGCGGCGGAAAGATTTCTAAGACGCGAGGACATTGTGACCGCATCAGAGATATTTGATCAGAAGACTTCGGACTATCTCATCAATTTTGGTCACTTCATATATCGCTTGTCAGGGGCGCGGGTAGTCAACGCCGATGGTCACTTTCCGCAGTCAAATCTGGTAAACATCCCATTAACGGATAGAGATGAACTTCTCTCAGATCCAACTATTTTCTGGGATCTTTATGTCGAAGCCGTGGTATCGCAGCTTTCCTCAGCAGTTCGCATTGAAGAAGAAAGATTAGATTCATTGTCGTTTATGGATATACTTATTCTCCGCGATGGTCTATTGGATACCAAATTTGCGGATGCCTATGATTCATTCATCCAGAAGGCAAAAGAGGAAATTGATATCCATGACCCTGATAGACTCATCCTTAAGCAAGAGGAAATATCGCAGGCGTCCGAAACGTTGGCTACGCGGTTTCGAAAAGGCATATCCCAGGAATTATCCAAAAGGCGAATTGCAAGTGATGTAGGAGCCATTTTTAACGTCGCTAGCGTTATCGAATTGTTTACCGGTGGAATTATCACTGGTACCGTTAGCGCAGCAAAATCTATCCCACAGATAACATCAAGATTTTCGCCCAGGTTGGCAGAATCCATGAATAATCGCGCAAAATACGCATCCCGGGTGGTATCGAATATTGTCGGCTGGAGCCCAAAACAACGGAATGCACTCTTATCCGGATACTTATCATTACTTCGTTATGGTATTCCTGAGTAAAGTTATTCGCCGAACAAATCACTCGTGCGACCGCCAAAAAAGATGCGCCGCACAGTTTAAACGTTAGATGTATATCAGCCAAGTACAGCAATTTTTGCAAAAATATATCTAACAAAACAGTCAGGCCTATATGACTGGATTGGCTTTGTGAAAATGATTTTGTCAGGGGTACATACAAGTTAGCAATAATTTAAAGAGCATAAATTACAAACTTAAAATTTTAAAAAATGGATATTACATTAATCGCAACAGCAGCAATGACTTTAGTAGGTCCTTATATTACAAAAGCATCCGGTAAAATAGCGGAAAAAGTTGGTGAAGATATTTGGTCTAATATTAAAAAGGTATATACAGAAGATAAAGAAAAAGAATTAGTAAAGAAAGTAGAAGAAAATAACGTTTCAAAATCTGATTTAATTGAGATTGAGAATTTATTGACTGAACACTTAAGTCAAGAAAAAGAACTTGTACAACTCTTAAAGATTTCTATGAATATAACGCCTGCCACTGAATTTATTTTAGAAAATAATTTACGAATAGCTGAAAAAATTCGTAACGAGTTAAAATCTCTGTATATGGAAAGGGTAGACGCAGACGTTGCAAGTGTAGGTAGTTATAATAATAGAATTGTGGATTTAGAACGTAAGCTTAAAAAAATTGACGAAGTTATTTATAAAATTATTAC